>Ga0228626_1000320_pt1 | contig 21905 bp, 7 predicted proteins | sample 31DmetaG_FD_183028 | JGI IMG/M metagenome (GOLD analysis project Ga0228626, IMG submission 183028) | Seawater microbial communities from Monterey Bay, California, United States - 31D | ecosystem: Environmental > Aquatic > Marine > Coastal | place: USA: California | collected 2016-10-26
CTATTTCCGAATGGACATCAACGGGAACTCCATCCTCAAGGACGGAACCGCCACGTTTAAGCAGGGCAATGTTAACTTCGATTTCCAAGGCACCTGGGACAATATGGACATCACCGTCACTGGCGACGGGATTCAAACCGCCGGCGATCTGGCGTTGATCAATGGCACCACCGTGGATACCAAGTGGTGCGTCAATAACACAACCTCGTTGGACGACGCATCGACCCTAGAGGTGCGTAACACGGGGAACGTGTTTGCCAATGGATGGATCAACTTGCTGGATGCGGATTCCAAAATCGTCTTCACCGGCGGCAAAACGGTCGCTGCAGTCATCGCCAATCATCTCAGCGGTGACGTCAACGATACCAGCACCTCCGTAGCGGGTCGTATCCTTGTGGCAGGTGCGGGGGCCGTACAGGGGCAAAACATCAACGTCTACACGGATTCGCAAAGCGGTTATACCACGGTGCAACGGCTAGTCATTCCGCTGCCTGAATATACTTCGGACGGGCCGAATATTATCTTCGTCATTTGTGACGACCTCGGTTACGGGGACCTTGGAGTGCTCTTTCAAAACAGTCGCAGCGCGGATGAGCCAAAGCATGCCACCCCGCAGCTCGACACCATGGCCACCGGTGGTATGCAACTCAACAGCCACTACGCTGCCGCTCCAGTTTGTGCGCCGGCCCGTGCGTCCTTGTTGAACGGCGTGCATCAGGGCCACGCAACGGTGCGGGACAATCAATTCGACAAAGCACTCGGTAATAATCACACCCTCGCCAGCATGCTTAACGTTGCCGGCTATAAAACAGCTGCCTTTGGTAAATGGGGACTGCAAGGGGGCGGAACTGCCCCTTACTGGGAAGCGCACCCCCTCAATCGCGGCTTCGATTTCTTCTACGGTTACATGCGCCACGGCGATGGGCATCGCCACTACCCGAAGGAAGATGGCAAAGAAGTTTATGAAAACTACAACGAGGTCAGCTCCGACCTCGACCTCTGCTACACCACCGACCTCTTCACAGCACGCGCCAAAAAGTGGATCACCGATCACCTTGAGTCCGACGAAGCCGACAAACCGATGTTCCTCTATCTGGCCTACGACACGCCGCATGCGATTCTGCAATACCCCTCCACCGCCTATCCGGCAGGTGGCGGCCTGACGGGTGGCGTGCAATGGACCGGCACCCCGAGCGCGATGATCAATACCGCGACCGGCACCTACGACAGCTACATCCATCCCGACTATGCCACCGCGACTTACGATCACGACAACAATCCCGGCACCGCCGAAATCGCATGGCCGGATATGTCGAAACGCTGGGCCGCCGGTGTGCGCCGCGTCGACGATGCCATGGGCGATTTGCTCGCGCTGCTGGATGATCTGAATATCGCTGACAACACACTCGTCGTGTTTACATCAGATAACGGCGTCACTAAGGAGAGCTATTATCCGGGGGAGGCCTTCGAGCCGAGCTTCTTCGATAGCTTTGGCCCCTTCGACGGCATCAAGCGCGACACCTGGGAAGGCGGTATACGCGTCCCGACGTTCGCTTATTGGCCGGGCACCATCCCAAGTGGCACCGCCTCGAACAAACCTTCGGCCTTCTGGGATTGGATGCCGACTTTTGCTGAACTCGCCGGGCAACCGGTGCCAACAGTCACTGACGGAACATCCCTCGTACCCGAGCTGAAAACCACCGGATCGCGCGAAGACAGCACCATCTACGTCGAATACTTCCAGAACGGTTCCACTCCTAACTATGACGAATTTGAACCAGAGCATCAAGGGCGCTCACGTAATCAGATGCAGGTCATCCAAATCGAGGGCTACAAAGGCATCCGCTACGACGTCACCAGCCACAGCGATGACTTCGAAATCTACGACGTCATCAATGACCCAAAGGAAACAACTAATCTCGCGACCAGCTCACGGTATATCAGCATGCAGCAGCGCATGAAGGATCGGGTGCTTCAGCTCCGCCGTCCAAACAGCACCGCCGTGCGCCCTTACGATAGTGAAATTGTCCCCGCAGCCGTCGTGCTCGACAACTTCACCACAAGCCAGACAAACTATGCGGTATTTGAAGGCGAATGGGCATGGTTGCCGGACTTCAGCACCATGACACCCGACACCAGTGGCATCGTTGCCAGTGTCGACCTTTCGGTCGCGCCTGCTGTTGCTAAATACGGCATACAGTTCAGCGGCTACCTCGACATCCCGACCGAAGGCGACTACACCTTCTACCTCACATCCGACAGTGGCAGTAGCCTGCGTATTCATGATGCACTCGTCATCGACGACGACTATACCCATACCGGCGCAGAGGTTTCCGGAACCATCAAGCTCGCAGCAGGCAAGCACCCCTTCACTCTCTCTTATCGCAACGCGGGTCGCACCGCCGCGCTCAACTTCCAGTATGAAGGTCCCGGAATCACCAAACAAACCGTGCCCTCCGCCAGCTTCGCCCTGCCCAGCGGCACCCCTGAGACAGTCAGTAGCAATTCCCTGCTCGACGACCCTAGCTGGATCGCCGATCCCATGGACGGTGAAGTCGCTGCGGCGAATCAGTGGAGCTGGAGCAACCCCCGAATCACGTGGGAAACAAACTCCAGTAATACCGGTAGCATACAAGATAGTTTCATCGCCGGCAGTGTAACACTCAGCAGCCACTACAATCTCTTCGCCCACCCGATGTATGATGCCCAAAAACTTCGGATCAACGGCATCGATCTAAATTGGAGCGCCGCTGATTTCAGCTATGCCTCCACCGCAAGTTACGACCCCTTACATGTATTGAATGGCTGGTATGAAATCACCCTGACAACTGCCGACGGCAGCTTCACAGCAACCAGTGGCATCGGTAAACTCCACGACGGCCCGACTCGACAGACTAATGAGAATGGCACATTGCAGGTCAACCTAGCCGCGTCATGGAATACGCCCCTAACATGGGACACCGATCCTTTTGCCAGCGGCGGCCTGCGGTTAGCCGACATTCAAAACATTCAAATCGTCTTCTATGCCGATACCGAAACGGGCAATGCAGCCGCAAGCGGCTCCTCTTGGCTGACCATCAACAACTCAGGTATCTCCTTCAGCGCCGATTTCCGCGATGCGTATACGGCATGGGCAACAAGCAATGGAATTGCCGAAAATCCGAATGGCAACAGCGACAGTGACCCACTGAGCGATCTGGCTGAATACGCATTCAACCTCAATCCAACCACTGCCGATTACACCCATTTAACCCCAAGCAGTGGCAGCACTGGTTTGCCCTATTGGCAATTGAACAGCGGTAATCAACGACTCCGCGTCGAATTCGTCCGCCGTCGTAACGACCCCAGCCTAAACTATGAGGTAAAATTCACCAGCGACCTGAAGTCCACATCATGGGACGTTGTAGCGTCCCCCACCGAAGTCAGCCCCATTGATACCATGTGGGAACGCGTCATCGTCGATGATTCACAAACCACAAATGATGCCCTGTCACGTTTCGGGCGTGTCAATATCAACATTAATTAGCGCAACCGCTATATAAATTTCACATAGCGGCACGATCAATCATTCCAATTAGCATCTGATATAGCATTTTACATCAATGAAGCCCACAAAGATCACACAATCCTTATTCGTAGCAGCTGGTCTGCTATTCAGCCTGCTTTCGCTTAACGCGGATATTAACGATGGTTCCAACGCCAGTTTGGACATTCTCAAAGAAGGGGCGATTAACCGCTACGAGCAAGTCGTCGACCGCAAGGATGCGACCGGCAACTACGTGATGGAGCTGCAAAACGAAGTGCTCCCACGCGCGCTCCAGGAACACGGTAAGATAGAAAAAAACCGTCTCCGACGCTGGGGGCAAAGCAAGCTCAAGATCGCCGGCACAGTGTATCCCAAAGGAATCAGTGTCCTGCCCGACAGCATCATCCCCTTTATTCTGGACGGACAGGCTCAGAGCTTTAGCGCTCTATGCGGCCTTGATGACGAGGCGAAGAACACGACCGTCACTTTCAGCGTGCGTGTCGATGGCAACGAAGTCTGGTCCAGCGGTGAAATGCGCAAGGGAATGCCCCCTCAAGCGGTCTCGGTCGATCTCAGAGGCGCCAAGGTACTGAAGCTGATGCTCAACGGAGCAAATCCGAAGCATCAGGCACACGCGAACTGGATCAAGCCAATCATCACCTACCGCGGCACTCGTCCAGAAAACGAATTCCAATTTCTGAAGGATGCCCCGCGCAACGATTGGGAGAACGAGCGTGTCTTTGGTCGCAACAAGGAAGTGGCACGCGCCACTTCCTACCCATACTCCAGCGCTGCAGCGGCGATCCAAAATGACTACCGCAACTCCGACCGTGTCCAATCACTCAATGGCGACTGGCTGTTTCACTGGTCGCCTACGGTGGAAGCACGCCCCATGTCCTTCTTCAAAGACAATGCGGATCTGTCTGGCTGGCAAAAACTGCCGGTGCCCTCCAACTGGCAAATGTATGGTCACGGCAAAGCCATCTACACCAACGCGATGTATCCCTTCGACTGGAAGGTCTTCCCCTATATCACCACGCCCGAGCCTCTCAAAAAATATACACGCCACGTCGGTCCGGATTGGTTTGCAGCCACCGCAACCAGCCCCGTCGGTTCCTATGTCCGCCACTTCGACATTCCTGCCGATTGGAAGGAGCAACGTATTACGCTCCACTTCGCCGGCGTGCAAAGCGCGATGAATGTATGGCTCAACGGTGAAAAACTCGGCTACAGCGAAGGTAGCATGACCCCAGCCGAGTTTGATATCACCAAGCGACTCCGCCCTGGCGAAAACCGTCTCGCCGTCGAAGTCTTTCGCTGGAGCGATGCCAGCATGATTGAGGCACAGGACTTCTGGCACCTCAGCGGCATCTACCGCGACGTTTATCTCAAAGCCGAGCCCATGGTGCGCATTCGCGACTTTTTTGCCGTCCCTGAGCTCAGCAACAATTTCCAAAACGGCACACTGACGGTGAATGTCAAACTCGACAACGCCACCGGAAGCACTGCAACACGTAAAGTCTCCGCAATGCTGCTGGATGCAAATGGTCAACGCGTCGCACAAGCAAGTAGCGACTGGCTAAGCATCGCAACTGAAGACGACACGCAGGCAGACCTGACACTGAGCGTCACGAATCCTCTGCTCTGGTCCGCTGAAGCGCCCAACCTCTACCAACTCGTGTTCAAACTCGAAGACAGACGCGGACGCGCAACCGAGTTTCTGACGACAAAGACCGGTTTCCGCAGTATCGAAGTCAGTGGTGAACAAGTGCTGATCAATGGCCAGCCCATCCTGTTTAAGGGCGTCAATCGACACGACATCGATCCAGATTACGGACGCACCATGAGCCGAGAGCGCCTGCTTCAGGATGTGCTCCTCATGAAGCTGTCCAATGTAAATACCGTTCGCACAGCTCACTACCCGAACGAGCCTTACTTCTATGAACTCTGCGATCAGTATGGCCTCTACGTCATGGACGAAGCTAACCAAGAGTGCCACGGCTATTTGGATCTATCTAAAATCCCAAGCTGGGCCCCCGCCTATGTTGACCGTGGTGTCTCCATGCTTGAGCGCGACAAGAACCACGTATCAATCATCTTTTGGTCATTGGGGAATGAATCCGGTCACGGCGTAAATATCGAAGCCATGGCCGATGCCATGCGTCCACTGGATTCAAGCCGTATTTTCCATTATGAAGGTCAAAATGGCATCATGGACGTCGACAGCGTAATGTACCCCAGCATGGAAGTCGTCAAAAGTAAGGCTCAAGAGAACATGGACAAACCTTACTTCCTTTGCGAATATGCACACGCGATGGGCAACTCCGTCGGCAACCTTGAAGAATACTGGGATGTCATCCGAGCGGACAATCGCTTGATCGGTGGCTGCATTTGGGACTGGGTAGATCAAGCCTTCCGCGCACGCAAGCGCCCCGGAGACAAAGAAGCAACCTTCTCACACCTGGCTAATTTCGGTTCCGAAGCAGACGACTACTGGGGTTGGGGCGATAGCTTTGGCGGACATCCGTCACACGGCAGCTTCTCGGTCAACGGGCTCACCACACCAGACCGTGCATTCACTGCCAAGCTGCAGGAAGTCAAATATGTATATCGTTCGATTCTGCTCTCCGAGGTGTCCAATGAACCCGGCACGCTGAACGTGACCAACGAATTCGCATTCAGCAACCTCAAGGAATTCCCTATCTCATGGCAACTCTTGCAGGACGGTGTTCAAATCAACGGCGGCCAGCTGGCAGGTATCGACGTCGCCCCCCTCTCCAAGGGGCAGCTCAGCATTCCGCTCAAGCAGCCTAAGCTTAAAGCAGGCAGCGAGTATCACCTCAATGTCAGCTTCAAACTCGGCCACGCTACCGAGTGGGCGGACAAGGGGCATGTGATCGCGAGCCAACAATTTGCCCTACCTTGGAAAATTGCGGCCGAAACAAAAACAGCGCGCAATCAAACCGAGCTGTTGGCAACAGATACACCGGCGACGCTTCGCTTGGTCGCTCCAGGCTTCGCAATTGAATTCAGAAAGAGCAGCGGCATGCCAAAGCTGATCAACTACAATGGCGAATCGATTTTAACTTCGGCAATCAAACCAAACTTCTACCGCTCCCGTCTCGATAACGATAACTGGTGCTATAAAGAATGGGATTGGGCAGGGTTCGATAACTTGAGCGTCGCGGCAAAAGATTTCCGCTACCAAAAAATCGACTCCAATACAGTTGAAATCAGCGCTAGTGTGATTGCCACACCGGAACATTGGACAGACAACCAACAGATCTTTCATCTCACATGGACAGTCCATTCCAGCGGCCTCATTGAATGCGCTGCTAAATACGAGAAAGTAAAAGGCATCGAAAATATGCCACGCGTCGGCCTGAGCTTCCAAGCAAACGATTCGCTCGATCAATGGAGCTGGTTCGGTCGCGGCCCCTTCGAGAACTACCGCGATCGCAACCGCAGTGCCTTCGTGGGCATGTATTCACTGCCAGTCGCTCAAATGGGCGAAGCCTATGTGAAGCCGCAAGAGAACGGCAACCGTACCGAGGTGCGCTGGGCTGAACTATCCAACGCGACCGGCAACGGAATTAAGATCCGTTCCATCGGCGACCCATTGAACATGAAAGCAATTCCCTACACGGACATTGAGCTACAACAGGCTGATTATTCAGACGATCTGCCGGAAGTCGGCCGAACCTTTGTCTATATAGATGCCGCACACATGGGCCTCGGCAACAGTAGTTGCGGACCGCGACCGATGGATCAATACCGTCTGAGCGACCGATCACTCACATTTGAATTCAGCGTTGAACCCCTGAAGCAACTATCTCCAAAAGCAGCTGTCCCAACGCCCATACCTGCTGTCTCGGTAGAGATGCCAGACTACAGCGCCTCTAGTGCTGAGGATAAGAACCCAACTAAAAACGCATTTGATGATGACAGAAACACACGCTGGTGCGCCGCAAATGGTGAGGTCGGAAATTGGCTTTGCGTTGATTATAAGACCCCCACTGCGGTCTCAGGCGTAGAGATCCAATGGGAGCAACAAAATCAAAAATACGGCTATGTCATTGAAGGTTCCGACAATGGCAATGCATGGCAGAAATTGGCAGAGAGCGATGCGAATTCAAAAGACTCCAAGCATCGATTCGATGCCAAGAAACGTTTCTACCGAGTCAGAATAACCAAACTGCCCGGACACTATTGGGCTAGTATTCGCGAACTCATGTTCGATACAACGACAGATTAAGAAGGAAAGAAATGATGAAGGATATAGCGCGAATATGAGCAAAATCAAAAAGCATGTGGCATGCTTGGGCCTACTTTTTATAGGTGTGAGCACGGCTGTTGCCGTCGATAATCGTCCGAATATACTGTGGCTCTTTTCCGACGACCACGCCTTTCAAGCCATCGGAGCCTACGGCGGACGACTTCAGTCGTCCAACCTAACACCTAACCTCGATTCCATCGCCAGCGAAGGGATGCGCTTCGACAAGTGCTACGTGGGCAACTCCATCTGTGCTCCCAGTCGCGCCACGCTACTGACAGGTAAGCACAGCCACCTGCACGGAAAAATTGATAACCTCGGCCCGTTCAACCATGATCAGCAGCAATTTCAGAAAATTCTTCGCCAGAACGGATATCAGACGGCGATGATCGGTAAAATCCACCTGTACGGCAAAATGCAGGGTTTCGATTACTGGGAAGTGCTACCGGGTCAGGGACGTTATGAGAATCCGATATTCATTTCTGAATCGGGCGAAAAAACATACAAAGGCCACTCTACCGATGTGATCACCGATCGGGCGCTCCATTGGCTTAAAACCGGCCGTGATGAAACGAAGCCGTTCATGGCGATGGTTCACTACAAAGCACCGCATCGCAACTGGTTCCCTGCCGAGCGGTTCCGTAAGAAATTTGAAAACATGAGTTTCCCAGAGCCGGATACTCTTTTTGATGACTACAAAGGCCGTGGTACCGCAGCGCGCAGACAGGATCTGTCTATTGCGAAAACGATGACGATGGGGCATGACTTCAAGGTAGACCGTTGGGCGTATCGAAAAACAGAACTGCTTGAATCCGGACTGATAGGCAAAGAACTGGTACGTGCCAAGTATCAAGCCTACATGCGCGATTATCTGGCCTGCATCGCTGGGGTTGATGAAAATGTAGGACGGTTATTGGATTACCTCAAGGAGAGCGGACTGGATAAAAATACAATTGTGATGTACTCGGCGGACCAGGGCTTCTATCTGGGCGAGCACGGCTGGTTCGATAAACGCTTTATGTATGAGGAATCGTTCCGCACCCCACTACTGGCCAAATGGCCGGGCGTCATTCAGCCGGGATCCGTCAACACCGACCTGGTTCAAAACATCGACTTTGCCGAGTCCTTCCTCGACCTCGCCGGCGTCGAGGCTCCCGCCGATATGCAGGGCGAAAGCATCGTACCCCTGCTCAGAGGCAACACTCCTTCCGACTGGCGCGACAGTCTCTATTACCACTATTACGAATATCCCGGCTGCCACAGCGTGCGACGTCACGAGGGCGTGGCGACCCAGCGTTATAAACTAATCCGCTTCTACGGGCCGGATGTGCCGAACGGCGAGGAGTGGGAGCTGTACGATTTGGAGCGCGACCCGCGCGAAATGAAAAACGAGTACAATAGTCCCGAGTACAAAGCAGTAGTGCAAACAATGAAAGAAAAACTCACCGCACTGATTAAAGAATACAAATTACCACAGTAAAACCGACCAATGGTCAGCAGCAACAAAACCAAATTACTTTAATATATGCTTATAAAAAAAATAGGATGTTTCATCTTGGCTACGGGGCTAGTGACCTGTTCACAGGCAATGAACAACGTGGTCGATACGATCAGCGACACAAAAGCAGAGGAGCTGGCGAATTCTATTCTGGCACAGCTAACGCTCGAAGACAAAATCCGGCTCTGTCATGGTAGCGGCACGTTTACTGTAGGCGCTATCCCGCGCGTCGGCATTACGAAAGAGTTTAAGATGAGCGATAACTCCAGCACAGTACGCCCGGATGTGGAGCGTCTTAGCTGGAAAAACGGTAATGAAACCGCAACCGCCTTCCCCTCCCTGTCCGCATTGGGGGCAACGTGGGATCGCGACCTGGTCTATCAATTTGGCGATGCTCTGGGCAAGGAGGCGCGTGCCCGTGGCATGGATATGCAGCTTGGTCCGGGCGTAAACATCCACCGCACGCCCGTCTGCGGACGGAACTGGGAATATTTCGGCGAAGATCCGGCACACGCAGCCAAGCTAGTGGTGCCGTATGTGAAAGCCGTTCAGAAGAATGGTGTCGCAACTACAGTAAAACACTTTGTAGCGAACAACCAAGAACTGGCACGTCACTCCTGTAGCTCCAACCCGGACGAACGCACACTGCGCGAGATTTATTTACCGGCTTTTAAAGCGGCGATTTGTGAGGGCGGCTCGCTCGCCATTATGAACGGATACAATAAGTTCCGCGGCGAAAAAGCCAGCCACAGCGACTACTTAAATAACAAGATCCTGAAGGGCGAATGGGGATTCAAAGGGTTCGTTGTGTCCGACTGGGGCGGATTGACCGACACGCTGGGGGGCGCGCTGGGCGGCACAGATGTCGAAATGAGCATGGGCGCGAATATTCGACACTTCAAGCAACCGCTGCTCGATGCGGTCAAAAACGGAAGCGTTCCTGAAGAAATCCTCGACGACAAAGTAAAGCGCGTCCTCTTCGTCATGGCGAAAACCCAGTTTATCGGAGATGACGGCACCCGCGAAAAAGGCGCGCTGGAAACACCAGAGCACACTGAACTGGCTCGCGTGGTTGCCGAACAGGCCATCACCCTGCTGAAAAACGACAAGAACGTGCTGCCGCTGAACCGCGATGCGATTAAAACACTGCTGGTGATCGGCGACAACGCTATCCGCAAACACTGCCCGGGCGGAGGAAGCGCGACGGCCAACCCAAAATATGAAATCAGCCCGCTAGAAGGAATCAAAAAACTGGTCGGAAACGAAGTGGATGTTCAGTTTCGTAATGTGAAAGACGGCGACGACAACCTCGCTCAGATTCCTGATGTGTGGATCAAAACACTGGATCCAAATTCAAAACGAGTAGGACTGGGTCAACCGGCATTCAAAGCTGAATATTTCAACAATACGAATCTGAGCGGAGCACCTGTGCATGTCCGCTACGAAAAAGCGATCCATATCAAAGGCGGCAAAGCCTCATTTCCAGAAGGTATCAGAAAAGATAATATTTCCGTGCGCTGGACGGCAAAAATCAGCCCAGTGCAAAGTGGCAACTACACCTTTGGCGCTACGGTCGACGATGGGGTACGCATCTTTATCGACAATCAGCCGATCGCGAAGCAGTGGCGCGCTGGCGGGCAACGCCTCGTCAAGGGCAATAGCATCTACTTAGACAATGCGAAAGAATACGATCTACGAGTTGAGTATCTTGAATATGCCGGCGCGGCCGTTTGCGAATTCGGAATGATCGAAGAAGCGGTTTACGATTTCAGCCAGCTGGCTGCAGAAGCGGCTCAGGCTGATGCAGTGATCTACTTCACCGGCAACCAGCACTACGGCTGGAAAAAAAACGTCGAAACCGAGTCTGTAGACCGCAAGTCCATGAAGCTGCTGAAATGCGACAACCAGGCCATTGCGGATGTACTGAAAGCAAAGCCGGAGACCGTCATTGTCAACTTGAGCGGCGTAGGTGTCGAAATGCCGTGGGTTGATCAGGCGGCCACGCTGGTGCAGTACTATTTCAGTGGACAGGAAGGTGGTAACGCGATCGCCAATGTGCTGTTCGGCAAAGTGAATCCGTCCGGCAAACTCACCTTCACCATGCCGAAAAAACTGTCGGACTCTCCGGCGCACGCATTAAACGACTACAATGACAAAGCGGTGGAATACAAAGAAGGCGTCTTCGTGGGTTACCGCTGGTTTGATGCCAAAAAGATCGAGCCGCTCTTCCCGTTCGGGCACGGGCTCAGCTACACCACCTTCAAAGTCGGCAAACCACAACTCTCCAAATCATCGATCAAAGAAGGCGCGCCGGTCACGGTTAAAGTTAATGTGACCAACACCGGTAAAACCGCGGGTGCGGAAGTGGTTCAACTCTACATCGTCGCCCCGAAAAGCGATGTCGAACGCCCCGTTCGCGAGTTGAAAAACTTCGGCAAAGTGTTCCTCCAGCCGGGCGAAACCAAAACGGTTACGATGCAAGTCAATTGGCAGGATCTGGCCTATTGGGAGACGCTGTCCAGCGACTGGAAAGTCGTCCCCGGCGCTTACCAAATTGAAATCGGCACTTCCTCACGCGATATCAAACACCGCGCAACGCTCTCCGCCGGAGAAACGACGATCACGGAAGTGTCCGATCAAGAAGCCATGGATTTGGCGAATGAGATTCTGGCGAAACTGACGCTCGAAGAGAAAATCTCGCTGACCCACGGTAGTGGCACCTTTACGCTCACTAATATTCCGCGCGTCGGCATCGAGCATGAATTCACCATGAGCGACAACTCCAGCACGGTAGCCACCGACATCCAGCGCAACAGCTGGAAGGGAACTCCAGTCGGTGAAAAACAGACCGCAACCGCCTTCCCGTCCATGTCTGCGCTCGGCGCGACCTGGGACCGGGAATTGGCCTACCTGTTTGCGGACGCACTCGGCCGAGAAGGCCGCTTCCGCGGCAAAGACATGCAACTGGGCCCCGGCGTCAACATTCACCGCACCCCGCTCTGCGGACGCAACTGGGAATACTTCGGCGAAGATCCGGCCCATTCAGCCAAAATGGTGGTCCCCTATGTCAAGGCGCTGCAACACAACAACGTAGCGGCGACCGTCAAACATTTCGTAGGCAACAACTCGGAATGGGGCCGTTTCGGGGTCGATGTCGATCTCGATGAGCGCGCGTTGCGCGAAATCTATCTACCCGCCTTCGAAGCCGCAGTTAAAGAGGGCGGTGCGCTGGCAATCATGAGCGGCTTCAACAAGATCCGAGGCGAGCTGTGCAGCCACAACGACTACTTGAATAACCAGATCCTTAAAAAGGAATGGGGATTCAAAGGGCTGGTCGTTACCGACTGGGGCGGTATGCGCGAAACTATTCCGGGCGCACTCGGCGGAACCGACGTTGAGATGGGCATGGGTGCCAACATCCGACTCTTTAAAAAACCGCTGCTCGACGCCGTTAAAAATGGAACCGTTCCAGAATCGGTCGTCGACGATAAAGCGCGGCGCGTTCTCTATGTCATGGCAAAAACCAAATTTATTGGCAACCACAGCGATCGCGAACAAGGCAGATACGAAACCCCTGGCCATGCTGCCGTCGCCCGCAAAGTGGCCGAAGAAGCGGTTACCCTGCTCAAAAACGAGGACCAGATTCTGCCGTTGAACCCCGATAAAATAAAAACCGTGTTGGTGCTCGGCGACAACGCAATTCACAAGCACTGTTCGGGAGGCGGCAGCGCGCGGGCACGACCGAAATATGAAATCAGCCCGCTGGAAGGAATTAAGAATCTGCTCGGCGACGGCGTTGAGGTAAAATTCCGCAATGTCCAAGGAGCGGCAGATCAGATTACGCAGCTCCCGGAGACTTGGATCCGCACATTGGACCCGACAGCCAATCGCACCGGACTTGGACAGCCTGCCTACAAGGTTGAATATTTCAACAATACCAAACTCAAGGGCGCGCCCGTTCACACCGCCTACGACAAGAATATCAACTTTAACAAAGACAAACAGCCGACCCCGGAAGGCGTGCGTAGCGAGAATATGTCGATTCGCTGGACGGCAACCATCAGCCCAGACCAGAGCGGGGACTACGTGTTCGGCGCAGCAATGGACGACGGTGCCCGCATTTTCGTGAACAACAAAGTCGTGGCCGAGAACTGGAAAGCCGGTGGACGGCGTATCGTCAAAGGTGCCATCTACCTAGATAAAAACAAGGAATATGAGCTCCGTGTGGAGTATCTCGAATTTGCCGGCGCGGCGGTTTGTGAGTTCGGCATGATCAAAGATGCCGTGCGCGATTTCAGCGCCTTGGCCGCCGAAGCGGTTAAAGCCGATGCCGTCATTTACTTCACTGGCAACAACCACATTTACGTCACCCCTGTGATTGAGAGCGAAGGATGTGACCGCAAGAGCATGAACCTGCACAAGCATGACGATCAGGCGATTTCCACGGTGCTGAAAACCCGACCGGACATGGTTATCGTCAACCTTAGCGGGACGGCCGTTAGCATGCCGTGGATCGATGAGGCCAAGGCGCTCGTTCAGTACTACTTCAGCGGACAGGAAGGCGGGAATGCCATCGCCAACGTGCTCTTCGGCAAAGTGAATCCGTCCGGTAAACTCACCTTCACCATGCCGAAAAAACTGTCGGACTCGCCGGCTCACGCGCTGGACGACTACAACGGAACACACATGAAATATAAAGAAGGTGTATTTGTCGGCTACCGCTGGTTTGATGCCAAAAACATCGAGCCGCTCTTCCCGTTCGGACACGGCCTGAGCTACACCACCTTTGCGATCGGCAAGCCGGAACTCTCAAGCTCACGCATGGAGAAGGACGGTCGTATCACGGTACGGGTCGCGGTTAAAAACACGGGGAATGTCGCTGGTGCAGAAGTGGTGCAGCTCTATGTGGCCGCCCCGAAAAGCGATATAGAACGTCCCGTGCGTGAGTTAAAAGACTTCGGCAAAGTATTCCTGCAACCCGGAGAAACCAAGACCGTCGAGATGCAGCTCACCTGGCGCGCCCTCGCCTATTGGGACATTACAAAGAAAGACTGGAACGTCGAGCCGGGCAAATACCACATCGAGATTGGTAACTCCTCGCGCAACATCACGCAGACCCTGCCACTAAACTACTAATCCCTTAATCTCTGGGTAAAGATAGCATGATAAAAAAATATATACTGAAATCACTGGGAGGACTATGCTTGCTTGGTAGCTGTGTAACGGCAGCACCCAAATCACCGAATGTAGTCATTATTTACGGTGATGATGTCGGCTTCGGCGATGTTGGCGTATACGGTGCACAAAAAATACCAACCCCTAACATCGACCGTCTGGCCACAGAGGGCATACAGTTTCTGGACGGACACTGCACGGCGTCGACCTGCACGCCGTCGCGCTATTCAATGCTTACCGGGCTATACGGGTTTCGCGAGGGCGTGGGTATTCTCCCGCCGGATGCCCCGCTTTGTATTCCGACCGATGTGCTGACCCTGCCGAAACTGTTTAAGAAAGCCGGATACGATACCGCGGTGATCGGAAAGTGGCATCTTGGCCTCGGGCGACCAGGAGTGAAAACGGACTGGAACGGTGCGGTAAAGCCTGGACCACTGGAGATCGGGTTTGACTACTCCTTTCTCCTGCCCTCCACCAACGACCGCGTTCCCTGTGTCTATTTAGAGAATCATCATGTGGTCAACTTGGACCCGAACGATCCGCTTTATGTGACGCATGCCCCCGTAGCGCCGCAGGGGTTTAAGGGAACGGTCTATCCCGACGGGCGTAAGAACCCGGAAGCGGAGACCTACTATGAGGCCGACGATCAGCACAGCTGTTCCGTAATTAACGGGATCGGGCGGATTGGGTATCAGTGGGGCGGCAAGTCCGCTCTCTGGAACGATGAAACCATGGCGGATGAATTTGTTCACCAAGCTAAAAAATACATTGCCTCGAAAAAAGACCGGCCGTTTTTTCTCTATTTTGCCTCGCAGGATATTCATGTGCCACGTGCTCCGCACCCCCGTTTTCAGGGCAAGACATCGCTCGGCAAGCGCGGCGACGCCATGGTGCAGTTTGACTGGGTGACCGGTGAGATTGTGAAAACGCTTGAAGAACACGGCCTGCGCGAAAACACGATCATCGTGTTTTCATCCGACAACGGACCGGTTTACGACGACGGCTATAAGGATGGATCCACCGTGCGGCAGTCCTCACAAGAGGGAGACGGCGGCCACGACGGATCGGGCCCCTATCGTGGTGGTAAATATCAAATTTACGAAGGCGGCACACGCGTTCCCTTCATCGTCAGCTGGCCGGCGAAAATCAAACCGGGCACGTCGAATGCACTAGTCAATCATATCGACTTCATCGCATCGTTTGCTGATTTACTCGGGGTTCAATTGAAGCCAAACGAAGCGGTGGATAGCCGCAACATGCTCAAGGCATTTCTCGGCGAAGATCCAGTCGGTCTCCCCTTCATGCCCGAGGAGTCCTTCAGAACCTTAGGACTACGGCGTGGACCGTGGAAATATATGACCAGTCATAAGGAGGAGCTCTACAATCTTGAATCGGACATCGACGAAGCCAACAATGTGATCGCGCAGTATCCGGAAATTACCGCCAAAATGCGTAACACCCTTCAGCGCATCCGAAAAGAGGGACGGATACGTAAGCTTCCAGGCGACATCAAAATGCCTGAATATACTGCCTCAACGGAACAAGCTCACAATCCGGCCAGGCATGCATTCGACGGGAACGAAGCGACACGTTGGGCCGGAATCAACCGTCAGGCCGGGCATTGGTTGCAAGTTGATTATAAAAATCCGACTGCGGTCTCAGGCGTGCAAATCGTATGGGAGCAGGGCGATAAAAAATACGGGTATATCGTGGAAGGTTCTGACGATGTGCTATCGTGGGAAAAACTGGCAGAGGGATATGCCGACACTCATGGCTCAAAACATAACTTCTCTGCCGAAAAGCGCTATTACCGAGTCCGAACAACCATAGAAGGCCCCAACATTTGGCCCAGTATTCGTGAGTTCACTGTAATAAGCACAACCGATTAATCCGGTTATTTATACATGAAAAAACCGCTTCAATTCGCCCTACTTTCATTCGCTACATCCACCCTCTGGGCGGGTGCGGCAAACGTATCCGACGAACAGGCAATGCAGCTCGCGGAAAATATTCTCGGCAAACTCACGCTGGAAGAAAAAGTCTCGCTCTGCCACGGCAGCGGCACCTTTACCGTCGGCAACATTCCACGCGTCGGAATCGAACACGAGTTCACGATGGTCGATAACTCCAGCACCGTGGTCGGCGATGTGGCGCGTATGAAATGGGGGACCACCGAGGAAGGCAAAAAGCAAACCGCCACTGCCTTCCCTACTCTCTCCGCCGTAGGCGCTACCTGGGACCGTGAACTGGCTCGACAATTCGCGGATGCTCTGGGCAAAGAGGCGCGCTTCCGCGGCAAAGATATGCAACTGGGGCCGGGTGTGAATATTCACCGCACCCCGCTCTGCGGTCGCAACTGGGAATACTTCGGCGAAGATCCGGCGCATGCCGCCAAAATGGTCGTCCCTTACATCAAAGGACTACAGCAAAACGATGTCGCGGCAACGGTGAAACACTTTGCGGCTAACAACTCGGAATGGAACCGTTATCGCGTCGATTCGGATCCGGACGAACGCACCCTGCGCGAAATCTACTTTCCCGCGTTCGAAGCCGCCGTCAAACAGGGCGGTGTCCTGTCCGTGATGAGCGGCTACAATAAAGTGCGCGGCGAATGGTGCAGTCATAGTGACTACCTGAACAACCAGATCCTCAAAAAAGAGTGGGGATTCAAAGGATTAGTGGTGACCGACTGGGACGGCCTGCACGACACCATGAAAGGCGCGCTGGGCGGCACAGACTTGGAGATGAACATGGGCGCAAACATCCGCTACTTTAAACAACCGCTGCTGGATGCGGTGAAGAACGGAACCATCCCCCAGGCGGTGCTCGACGACAAAGTGCGCCGCGTGCTGTATGTGATGGCGAAAACCAAATTTATCGGCGATCACAACGACCGCGAAAAAGGGGCTTACGAAACGCCGGAACATACCGCCATCGCGCTCAAGGTGGCCGAAGATGCGATCACCCTGCTTAAAAACGAAGATGACATACTGCCACTGAATCCCGGAAACATTAAGAAACTGTTGGTCATCGGCGATAATGCCATTCGCAAGCAATGCCCCGGTTGGCATAGCGGACGAGCTAACCCCAAGCACGAAACAACTCCGCTCGAAGGAATACAAAACCTGCTCGGCGACGGTGTAGACGTTCAGTTCCGCAATGTGAAAGGCAAAGGAGATCAGCTCAAGCAGTTACCGGAAACCTGGATTCGCACTCAGGATCCGTCCTCCAATCGTGTAGGCTTCGGTCAACCGGCATTCAAAGTTGAGTATTACAACAACACCGAACTCAAGGGTCAGCCGGCTCACACCGCCTACGACAAGCAGATCGATTTCAACAAACGCAGACAGCGGATGCCGCACGGCGTGCGCCACAACAATATCTCCATCCGCTGGAGCGCAATCATCAGCCCGGACCAAAGCGGCGACTATGTGCTCGGCGCGGCCATCGATGATGGCGTGCGTATCTTCGTTAACAACAAGCCTGTCGTGAATCAATGGAATGCGGGAGGCAAACGAATCGCCAAAGGCAACATCCACCTCGAGAAAGGTCAGGAATATGACCTCCGCGTGGAGTATCTGGAGTATTCCGGTGAGGCGATCTGTGAGTTCGGCATGATTGTCGATGCCATCCACGACTATGGTTCGCTGGCAGCCGAAGCAGCACAGGCCGATGCCGTCATTTACTTTACCGGGAATAACCACGACATGAGTCAGCCAGTGGCTGAAAGTGAAACCGTGGATCGCAAAAGCATGGCACTCTATCCGCATGATGACGAGGCAATCACCACGGTGCTAAAAACCCGACCGGACATGGTCATCGTTAATCTCAGCGGGGTTGCCGTCTCCATGCCGTGGATCGATGATACCAAGGCGTTGATTCAGTATTACTTCAGCGGACAGGAAGGCGGCAACGCCATCGCCAATGTCCTCTTTGGTCAAGTAAACCCATCCGGTAAGCTGACCTTTACCATCCCGAAAAAACTATCCGATTCGCCGGCACACGCGCTGGGCGACTACAACGGTACGCACATGACCTACAAAGAAGGTGTATTTGTCGGCTACCGCTGGTTCGACGCCAAAAACATCGAGCCGCTCTTCCCATTCGGGCACGGCCTGAGCTACACCACCTTTGCGATCGGCAAGCCGAAATGCTCGAACCCGAAAATGAAACAATACGGCAGCGTTTTTGTTAAGGTCCCCGTAACCAATACCGGCAAAGTGGCAGGTGCAGAAGTGGTGCAGCTCTACGTAGCGCCACCGACAAGTGATGTGGAACGTCCCGTGCGCGAATTAAAAACCTTCGGCAAAGTTTTCCTGCAACCCGGCGAGACCAAGGAGGTCGAAATGTGGCTGAGCTGGCGCGACCTCGCCTATTGGGACACTGCTAAGCGTCACTGGCATGTAATCCCTGGAACCTATCAAATCGAAGTCGGCACCTCCTCGCGCGAGATCCGATCTCGAGCAACACTCGATTACACTCTTTAATCCACAATTTATGAAAATGAATCACAGTCCCACCTTATCACGTCGTAAATTCATCAATAAGACTGCTTCTGCGATCGCTGGCATCACAATCCTACCGTCCTATCTTGCGCTCAGTAAAGCCGACGCTGCGGGGAACCTCCCCCCCAGCAAGCGCATTAACCTCGCCTGTATCGGTATCGGTGGCCGTGCAAAAGGCGTGATCCCGCAACTCTGTAAAAATGGAGCCGCAAAGCCAGTCGCCTTTTGCGATGTCGATTTCAAACGGGAGAAAGAAGGTGTGCTCAATTGGTTTCCCGGTGTGCGTCAGTTCAGCGACTACCGTGTCATGTTCGATCAAATGGGCGATGATATCGATGCAGTCAGTATCGTTACACCCGACCATGTGCACTTCGTGCAAACCATTGAAGCGATGCAACGCGGTAAACACGTCTATGTCGAGAAACCCCTTACCCATTCCTTCCGCGAAGCGGAGCTGCTGATTCAAGCAGAGAAGCATTACGGCGTGGTCACCCAAATGGGTAATCAGGGGCACAGCTCTCCGGGCGCACGACAGTTCCAACAACTGCGTCAGGCCGGTGCGATTGAAGACATTGTCAAAATCGAAGCCTATAAGTCCCCCGCACTTTGGTTCATGAATGCGGCAAAACGTATTAGTGAATATCCCAAGGCCGAGCCGAGCCCCGAATCGCTCAATTACGACCTCTGGTGCGGCCCGATGACGAAGATGCCCTTTAGCCGGCTCTATCATCCCTTCGATTGGCGTGGATTTTATCTTTTCGGCACAGGCATGCTGGGCGACTGGGGCGCGCACTTGATCGACTTTGCACACGACTACCTGAAACTGGGCTTGCCAACTCAAGTCGAAGCCTTGCGTATGGATGATCACAACAAGGTGATCTTCCCGCTCTCATCACACATCCGCATGCAGTTTCCCGAGCGCGGCCCCGACCTCCCCGCCTGCGAAATGATCTGGCGCGACGGAGCCGATGCGATCCCCACTTTGGATGAAAAATATCATAATGCCGATGCTTCCGGGAAATTGACAGCACCTCGATTGGGGCATGCAGGCACCATCCTGCACCGCAAAGACGAGAAGTTTGTCATCCAACGTGGCTCACATGGAAGTGCCTCACGCCTGTATCCGAAAGCGAGTATGATGGACTATCGCGCAGCGCTAAAAGCCCCCGGACATGGCCCCAACCACATGCAGAGCTTCACACAAGCCTGCATGGGCAACGGCAGCACCAACTCGCCGTTCAGTGTTGGAGGCCCACTGACACAGGTGCTTATGCTCGGTGTGATCGCCCAGTATCTAAACGAAGGTTTCAACTTTAATCCAAAGACAAAGCGTATCACCAACCACCCGCAGGCAAATGCCATACTCAATGGCCCGCCTATTCGTAAGGGCTGGGAGCATTACTACGTGGGTATCTAACACGAAGCCAGCTACCTTATGCAGCGCACGATGCATTCAGCATTCAAACGTATCAGCATTATTGCTGCCTGCGTTCTATCACTTCTTGGCGGTGCTGTCTCGGCAGCACCGCCAAACTTCGTGATCATTTTCACCGATGATCAAGGCTATGCGGATCTCAGCTGCTTCGGCTCCAAAGAAATACGCACTCCAAATATCGACCGCATGGCTGAAGAGGGGCGTAAATTCACCTCCTTCTACGTGGCCAGTAGTATCTGCACTCCCTCTCGTGCGGGGCTCTTGACCGGCTGCTACCCCAAGCGAATTCAGATGGCCAAAGGTGTGTTGTTTCCTCACAGCCAACACGGGCTGCACCCCGAAGAAGTCACGATCGCAGACCTGCTCAAAACCGCCGACTATGCCACCGCCGCGATCGGCAAATGGCATCTGGGGCATCAACCGTCCTTCCTCCCTACCCGCCAGGGCTTCGATTCGTATTTTGGCATTCCCTACTCCAACGATATGAAGCACCCCGATGATAAAAACAAACCATGGGGCTTATGGGACGAAGCATGGGCAGATCCGGAAACCTACATCAAGGCCTACAACACCCCCTTGATGCGCGATGAAGCAATCATCGAATGCCCCGTCGATCAGCGCCTGATCACCCGTCGCTATACCAACGAAGCAATCCAATTTATCGAAACAAACAAAAAACGCCCCTTCTTCCTCTACCTGGCACACAGTATGCCGCACGTGCCACTCTTTGTGCCGGACGAGCTGCACGATCCCGAGGTCAAAAACGCCTATACCCATGTCATCGAACACATCGATGCTGAAACCGGCCGTCTGCTGGACAGTATTCGCTCACTCGATTTAACTGAAAACACCTATGTCATCTTTACCTCCGACAATGGTCCATGGACGCAATACAAGCACCATGCCGGCAAGGCGCATCCCTTACGTGGCAGTAAAGGCACAAGTTACGAAGGTGGCTACCGGGTGCCCTGTGTTATGTGGGCTCCGGGACGTATCCCCGCAGGCACCGAAACCGATGCCATCGCCGCCACCATCGACCTGCTGCCAACCATAGCAAGCCTCGCTGAAGTCGAGTTCCGCACACGCGGTCCGATCGACGGACTGGACATCAGCGAGTTAATCTTGGGCGCAGACGCGTCCCCACGCGATGAAATGCTATTCTATACTGGCCAAGGAATCCTCAGCGGCTACCGACAAGGCGAGTACAAGCTCGTGCGTGCGCAACCGGACAAAGCCTTTCAACTATTCAACCTGAAAGAAGATATCGGCGAGCAAACAAACCTAATGGTGGCGCTGCCGGAAAAAGCGGCAGCATTGAAAGCACAGATGATCACTCTCGATCAGCAGCTACACGCTGAAGCAAGGCCACATGGAACAATTCAACCATAAGTAAATTATGACGTTATCTGTTACAAAAAACTGCTTATTTCTAGCGCTGGCAATCAGCCCCGTCGCCTCCGCGCAGATCGTCACGGAGAGCTTTGAAACCACGA
>Ga0228626_1000322_pt1 | contig 21822 bp, 13 predicted proteins | sample 31DmetaG_FD_183028 | JGI IMG/M metagenome (GOLD analysis project Ga0228626, IMG submission 183028) | Seawater microbial communities from Monterey Bay, California, United States - 31D | ecosystem: Environmental > Aquatic > Marine > Coastal | place: USA: California | collected 2016-10-26
TTCCAATCGGTATACGATAGCCAATGCCCGCAAACCAAAACCCGCTGTAAAAGAACAGGCCTGAATTACACTTTGACTAAACCCTGAGGCAGCCATTACGACATAGACAATTGATGCAAATAAGGCGCAAGTTATGTAGAGCTCGGGACGCATAAGAGTTAATGTTTTGGCACAAAGTACGTCCCGCAAAATACCTCCGAAGGTGGCGCTCATTACTCCCATAACAATCGCAATTAAAAGATTTTCCTGCTGCTGTAAAGCAATTTCAGTACCCAGAACGGCAAACGCCGACAGCCCAATGGCATCCATCCACAAAATTAGATTCAATCTTCTTCTGTGCAAATCTGCTGTAAAGTAAGTAATGCTGCAAGCAGCTAGACAAATGTAGATTGCGAGAGGTTCCTGGATCCAAGATACGGGCGAGATGCCCAAAAGCAGATCTCTCAAAGTGCCACCACCTATACCGGTTACTGTACCAATAAGCATCACGCCAAGAATATCCATATTCTTTTCCGCGGCAAAAAGAGCCCCGGAAATGGCAAAAACTACCAGACCCAATATATTGAGTACTCCGAGGAACTGGAAAATGATTTGATCTGGCATGGTTGCCTTTAATAATCTTTTCAGATTTTTCTGTGAAATTATGGACGGGCTTTTTGTCTGAATACGTTTTTGAGGGGGAGGTTGAGACGCTAATAGTCTCTACGTAGTCCTTTGTTACCCATCGGGACGACACCTGAGTACCGTCAACAAGCTTAAGTGAGCGGCCGACCTCCATCCACGGGGATGACGCAGCCCGTGTTAAATGTAACTGTTGTCGACAGGGCCACAACGGTACTCGCCACGTCTGATGCATTTGCGATACGGCCTAAAGGCGTTTTATCTATCTGCTCTTGCATATAATCGGGGTCTACGCGGCTAGCATATTCACCAGCCACCCAGCCTGGGGCAACCGCCACAACACGAATATTAGGGGCCAGGGCGCGACCTAATGACATAGTCATAGAATTGATAGCCGCTTTGGATGCGCAATAAGCCACACTACTGCCCACAGCTGTAGTGCCAGCGATAGACGATATGTTGACGACCAATCCTTCCCCATTTTTAGCCAGTAAATGCTGAAAAGCACGGACACAGGCAAAAGACCCTCGAAAATTAGTTGCTAAAATCCTGTCGATATCCTCGTCTTGCAGGCTGTCAAGATCCTGATGTGGCACAACCTTGGTTACCCCTGCATTGTTGACAAGAATATCTAAGCGGCCCATCTCTTGTTTAATCTCATCGGCCAGAGAACTCAATGCTGAACTATCCAGTATAGGAACATGTTTAGTCACATGGCCATCGCCAGGCAGAGACCCACAAAGCTTCTGTGCTTTTTCAAAGTTACTGTTGTACCCAACAATAACTTTTACTCCAACAGCTGCATAAGCCAAAGAGATCGCCGAGCCAATGCCGCCTGCAGCTCCTGTGATTAAAACAACCTTGCCAGCTAAATTTGTCATTTTGGAATTCTCAAAACAATTTCTATCTATCGCAGCCTAATAAAACTCAAGTTTTCTGGTATCTTTTTACACGAAGATCAGCCTGCGCTTTATGGCCTGCAAATCCTTCTAGGGCGCAAAGACGTGAGCAGTATTCACCAATCTCTACTGTCGCTTCCGGTGTTACTCGCTGATAGGTGCATGTTTTAATAAACTTACCCACCCAAAGGCCACCGGTGTATCTTGCAGCCTTATTGGTTGGTAGGGTGTGGTTAGTGCCAATCACCTTATCACCATAGGAGACATTGGTTTCAGGCCCAAGAAATAGCGCGCCGAAATTGGTCATATTTTCGAGGAAATAATTTGGGTCTTGGGTCATCACCTGGACATGCTCAAAAGCTAAATCATCGGCAACCTGAACCATCTCTTCATAGGTATCGCAGACAATCACTTGCCCATAATCACGCCAGGCTTGCCCAGCAATTTTCGCCGTCTCAAGAGTTTCTAACTGCCGCTCAACCTCTTTAACAGTCGCATTGGCAAAGTCTTTACTATTGGTTAGCAATATCGCGGGTGAATTAACGCCATGTTCCGCCTGACCTAAAAGATCTGTTGCAGCCATTTCAGGGTCACAACCAATCTCATCGGCAATAATAAGTGTTTCGGTTGGACCGGCAAGCAAATCAATACCTACCCGACCAAAAAGTTGCCGTTTTGCCTCTGCTACGTAGGCATTACCAGGACCTACAATCATATCAACTGGCAGGATCGTTTCTGTCCCCAACGCCATGGCGCCAACGGCCTGAACACCGCCAAAACAATATATTTCATCCGCTCCGGCCAAGGCCATGGTGGCAACAATTGCAGGCATAGGTTTTCCATTAAACGGTGGTGCGCATGCTATCACTCGCTTTACGCCGGCCACCTTGGCTGTAGCTACACTCATATGAGCTGAGGCTACCAAAGGATACTTGCCCCCCGGAATGTAACAGCCAACGCTATTCATAGGTAGATGTTTGTGCCCTAAGATGACACCAGGACGTGTTTCCACCTCTACATTCTTCATGGAGTCGAGTTGAATGCGAGCAAAGTTTTTCACCTGTTCCTGGGCAAATTTAATGTCTCGCAAAGTGTTCTCCGGCAGACTATCAATGCATGCCTGTATTTCCTCGTCAGACAGACGGAAGCTGGTGGGCGACCAATTATCAAATTTTTCTGATAATTCACGCACATGAGCATCACCCTGGTCGGTAATGCCTTGCAATATCCCTTCCACAATCTCCTGAACCTGCTTGCTCGCCTCGCGGCTCTTCTCGTCTGAGATGCCTTTTTTTAACACTGTTATCATCGCGAGTTTTCACTCCTTAGTAATGTAGGTTGATCAATAACGGTGATACTATTAATAATTGACTTCGAAGTCAATTATTAATAGCATTGGGTGGAAGCAGAGACAAAACCATGTCCGGAACTTAAAAAAGAGCAATCACAAATACTATTTATTGGACCATAATTTGGAGACGAGCTATGCAATTATCTAGAAGAAGATTTCTCGAGGTGATTGCGGCCTCAGGTGCCAGCGGAGTAGTAAACGCCAAATCTTCATACAAAGAGCTCACTCCTTCAAGTCAACTGAATCAAAATAGCATTGCTGATAAAGGCTGGACTCCAAGAGTTAATATTCGCCAGCCCAATATTGTGATTGCCGTTCTAGACGACGTAGGTTTCGCTGATTTAAGTTGTTTTGGATCCGATTATGAGATGCCATTTTCCGAATCCATGGCAAAAAATGGAACGAGATTCAATAACTTCCATGTTACGGCAGTTTGTGCGCCCACAAGAGCCTGCCTATTTACTGGCAGAAACGCGCACTCTGTAGGCGTTGGTAATATTGCTGAGTGGGCTCAAAAAGATCAACCAGGCTACAATGGCTGGATCAGACAAGATGCGGCAACTATGGCGGAAATATTTGCTCAGCAGGGTTACTACACAAGTGCCTGTGGAAAATGGCATATGACGCCACTGGAAGACCAAAATGGGACTGGCCCTTTTGACCACTGGCCAACGGGTCGGGGATTTGATCATTGGTATGGCTTTCACGGTTCTGCTGTCGACCACTGGCATCCAGAATTATTTGAGAATGTATCACCGACCTATCCCGACAAGGGTAAAGACTATCATCTCAGTGTCGATCTAGTGGACAAGTCAATTAGCTATATCCAAAATCATCTTGCTGCAGCTCCCGAAAAGCCTTTCTTTCATTATATAGGTTTTGGCGCCTGTCACTTTCCATTACATGTACCTGCAGAAGATATTGAACGGCAGAGAGGTAAATTTGATCAGGGCTATGATCTTGCTCGGAAAAAACGTTTCGAGCGGCAAAAAATACTGGGTATCGTGCCTGAGGAGGCGAGCCTTCCAGAAGCCAATGGCAGTCATATTAAATGGGATGATCTCAGTGCTGATGAACGCCGCTATGCCGCACGCACACAAGAAGTCTATGCGGCATTTTTAGAACATACTGACGCACAGATGCAGCGTCTTATTCAAGCCCTAAAAGATGAGAATGTGTATGACGACACCATTGTTATATTTACCTCTGACAACGGGGCAACAGCAAGTGCTGGCCGCAATGGGATGCATGACGTTAGACGGGGCAGCTACCTTGGAGAACCCTGGGCAGAGAGACTGGCAAATATTGATTTTCTCGGAAGCGAATTGTCCCAACCAGCCAATGTAGGAGGCTGGGCACAGGCTAGCAATACTCCCTTAAAATGGTACAAGAGTGATACCTATGAAGGGGGCATCAGATCGCCGCTTTTAGTTACCTGGCCAAACGGCAATTTGCCCAAAGGACAGATTAATTCTCAGTACCATCATGCGATTGACCTATTGCCCACGCTACTCAATATGGCCAATCTCGAGATGCCCACTACACACAAAGGCCATCGATCATTAGAGCTTCATGGCACCAGTTTTGCCTACACTTTCGATAATCCGAATGTAGCGACCCGAAAAGGTCCCCAATACTACGAAACTCTGGGTGACAGGGCGATGTGGAAAGATGGTTGGAAGGCAGTTACCAGACACGTCAAAGGTCAGGATTTCAATAAGGATGTTTGGGAGCTATACAACACCGCAGAAGATTACTCTGAAACGACAAATCTTGCTGACGCCGAGCCCCAGCGCCTAAGCGAACTTATCGCACTCTGGCATGCTGATGCGCAACGGTATGATGTTTTACCCCTAGAAGATGATACTTTAAAGCTCTATAAGGCATCTGTGCCACAGCCTCGCTCTACCCATGTCTTCTACCCTGGCATGACCCGCCTGGACCGCCTGAGTGCTCCGGATATATATAACTATAATTCGCTGATAACCGCCGAAATGACGGTACGCACTCGAGATATAAACGGAGTGATCCTTGCTTCAGGAGATAGTAGCAGTGGTTACGAATTATTTATGCAAAAAGGCTATCTTCACATCGTGTATGTCTACACCAGAGATGCTGTTTATACTTTCAAATCACGTCGAAGAATACCCATAGGCGAGCACAAATTAACAGTCGAGATCAGTAAAGCCGACCTTGATTCTAGGGTTGCCAAAGTAGCTTTAGACGATCAGAGTTTGGGTGTGATGTTGTTGCCAAAACTTTGGCCGATCTATACGCCCAATTCTGGTATTCGCTGTGGTGAAAACCGCCATGCGCCGATTAGTCGCGCGTACACATCACCATTTGTATTCAATCAAACGTTAAAGCGTGTCATTGTTGACGTTGAGACTAGCTGATCAAACACATTGCCGCTATATGAACTTATAAGATCTCGAGGATAAATTATGGATTGGAAAGTTAAAAATCAAAAGAATAAGGCCGTTGTATGGGAATATTGGCAACGAATGAATAGTGCTAAACCTCATGAGATCAAAGGTATCTGCAAGAAAGCATTCGATCGAAATATTAACTGGAATGGATCGCAACCTTTTAATCAGATCCGCGGAATCGATGATCTAGTTACAATTTTTTGGGAGCCATTACTGAATTCATTCCCCGATATTGAACGGGTCCCTCATATTCTTTTGGGTGGCTTGTCTGATGGTGAAGAATGGGTATCTGGCTATGGCTATTTGACAGGAACTTTTGTTCATGATTGGCTCGGCATTCCCGCAACTGGCAAGAAAACTCATATTAACTTTGGTCAATTTTTTCTTATGCGTGACGCAAAAATAGTTGAGAGCTATGTGATTTTCGATATTCTTGGTGTGATGAAACAGGCGGGATTTCAGGTATTGCCACCTGCGCTTGGCCAAGAAGGAGGGAAGGTTGTAAAGCCAGGTACGAATGGGATTCTTCTAACCGAGCAAGATGAACTAGAGAGCCGTAAAACACTTCAGTTAGTTGATGCAATGGCCACTAGCATGGGCTGGTACAACAGAAGTCGTGATATGGAAAACATGGATACGATGCAGCATCATTATTTTTGGCATCCTGACTTTCATTGGATGGGGCCGACTGGTATCGGCTCTACCCATACCATTGAGGAATTTAAGGACTTCCACCAAAGGCCATGGGTGCTTGGATTTGGTGACCGAGAAATTGATGAAAAGCCTGGTGGACGCTTTATGGGCTATTACGCAGAGGGACACTTCGGCGCACTTGGCATCTGGGATTCAAAGTTTTCTTTGCATCATGGAGAATACCAAGGTATTGCCGGCACCCAAAAAATGATGACACTTCGTGACTTCGATTGGTATCGGCGCGAAGGAGACTATTTGATACAGAATTGGATACCTATTGATTTGATCGATCTGTTTATGCAGATGGATATCGATCTGTTTGATCGCATGCATCGTCAGCATGAACTCAGAAAACGGGGTATTAATTGGTGGGATCTCCCAGTGAACGGTTTTGATCCCAGTGCCAGCAAATTAAGCGCTCGTAAATTCTAGTAAAAATTTAGACGTGATTTAAATGACTGCAAATTAACAGTGCCAAAGATCAGGCAGCATTCAAGGAAAGACAATAAATTAGATAAGCGGCCATTAAAAAGGACAATTAGATGCTGACAAGGCGTCAATTTATGATTAACGGTGGTGCAATCGGTGCATCGCTACTGGCATCTCCTCTGAATGCAGGAGATAGGTTGTTGCCTGAGGACTCTGGTTATCGTGCCTTAGTCTGTATTAACTTGGCCGGTGGTAACGATTCGTTCAATATGCTGGTTCCAAGTGATGAGGTTCAGTATGCAGCTTACGCTAATGCTCGAGGCAATCTGGCATTAGATCGGAGCAATTTAATTGACTTGACTAACCGAGGTGTCACCACCAGTTCCTTTAGCGTCCATTCAGGCATGCCTGAGATTCAAGAGCTTTATGATAAAGGCGATGTTGCCTTTTTAGCAAATGTTGGTGCTCTCGATAGACCTCTAAGTCGCGCCGAGCTTAAGTCGAGTCTTAATATCGGACCTGAAAAGTTATTGTCACATAATGGGCAGATATATGGCTGGCAAGCAGGCTCATCACATCTGCAATCATCATCAGGTTGGGGTGGTCGTGCTGCCGATTTGTTACAGCATTTGTTCCCAAGTACCGATAGTCCAATAAGTGTGTCAATGTCTGGTGCTAACCTGTTTCAGCTGGGTACCAAGACTCTGCCGTGCATCTGCCAATTCTCAAATATGCATTCATCGATCTCAGGGCATTCTGTTGGTGTTGATTTCGATTATGTCATTAGCCAGTTAGCCAAGGAGGGATATTGCACTGCCCATGGCGCTTCGTCGAGCTGGCCAGAGACTGAGTTAAATATAGATACAAAAACCGGTTTTGGAGCCTATGTCGAGCGAGAAAAGTATTCAGATTCACGGCTAGAATCCGGGCAAGATTATCTTTCTCAGCAGCTTTCAAGGGTGGCACATATCATTTCAGAGCAAGATCCTACAAAACCAGTTCGGCAGATTTTTTATGTGAGTTTTAGTGGGTGGGACCATCATCACCAGTTACTTAAAAATCAGGCCATGATGTTGCCTGTCTTGAGTCAAGGTCTCCTATCTTTTCGCAATGCGCTTAGTGACTTGGGGTTATTTGAGTCTGTTATAACATTTACTGTTTCAGAGTTTGGTCGTTCGCTTACATCAAATGGATCTGGTTCAGATCATGGTTGGGGCGGTCATCAAATTGTAATGGGGGGCGGCATACGAGGTGGCCAAGTGTATGGCCGTTATCCTAAATTGTCATCGCTAAACCCACTAAATATCGGCAATGGGGTTTATGCACCGACTACCTCTAACGATCAATACTTCGCCAAGCTTGCGCTTTGGTTGGGAGTACCCTTATCGAAAATTGATTACGTGCTGCCGAACTTGCGAGCATTTAAACCTTCTTGCAAATTAGCGGATCAATCGTTTGATCTATGATTCGGCCGTTAAAATGGAACTTTGGTTAACCTTGTCATTTAGGAGAATTAAGTGCTAATCGGGATTCCCTCGCAAATTAAAACCGATGAGAAACGTGTCGTCATGTCCCCTGTCAATATCCAGAGTTTAACGGACAAAAGCTGAGAGGTATTTATTTGGGCAAACGCCGGTAGTGCAGGCTATCCGGATGCAGACTACACCGCCAAGCGTCTCAGTGCCGTATAGCAAGCCTATGATGTGCATCCAGCGACGTGAGAACAGATATTGTCGGTGGATGCTAAATCTGTCGAACTTGACTTGGATGCCGGCGAATCAGAGGGCGTTGGTGGTTATGCTTGGCCATTGTATTTTAGAGATTTAATCTTGAGTAATCGAGAGCTGTACCTTGAGTGGTGTAACAATTGGCATAGTATCGAGGACTTCGCGGCATATTTTTCGCTGCATATAAACTTTGCTCGACAACTTATTATCAGTGAAGGGCTTCAGAGATCATCAATATTGGATAGAGATAACTTACCTCATGAGGTGTTGGTCAGCGCACAGCCTATGCCGGAGTTTGTAAGAGAGCCGCTAAAAAAAGACATAGCCTTTTTAGCAGAGAAAGCTGCTTCAGAAGAAACATTACCAGTTGGGAAGACTTAGTCCCCTGTATCTTTACTCTACATTAAATATTTTTCTGATCCAGGCCGCTAGCCCAAACGCCGAGATAAACAGCCGCCAGCGACAATAGAGTTGGAGTAGTCTGGTTGATATAACCCATTTATTTATGTAGGTTTAAGATTTACAAACTTATTACAAATCACCTCCAAAACAGGGGGTTTTTTAAAGAAAGTTATAAAGGGTTATGCTTTTTGCTGAGGGCTAGGCGATTTTCGATTAAAGGGCGATTCTATTCGTATCGAGAGACCACATTTAGCTGGAATATTGTGTTTTTTTAAGCAACACAAGAAGTAACACAATATACTATTTAGTGAAGATAATATTATATTCATCAATGGTTTACATTATAAGTTCAATTCCCGCCGCCTCCACCATACCTAGGTAACCTCCTATTTTTAAGCGGGTTTTGCCTCTTCTGGCTTTCATCGGATGGTGGGACTGTGCGCCTGCCTCGTTTAGTTGGACAGGGAAATGCACTAGATATTGCTATAACAGGGCGAAAACTGTGCGCTCAAGAATCCTACCAGACTGGTCTGTGCGAGAAGGTAGTGCCTGCCGGCGATGCGAGATCCTCTGCTGAAGCTAAACGCTTTGCAGGGGCCTAGGGCGGTATGGAAACTTTGAAGATATCAAATATTATGCAGAAGTTGCCAGGGCCAGCTTAGGCGTGCGATCAGCTCTATAAAGGCCCCAGTGCTTTTCTGGTTCAAGCGGGTCGTTGGAGCCCTTCCAGTTTTCGTCAAAGGCTTCAAAGTAATAAACCAATACCTGCTCTTTTTCAGCCCAGTTCATTAGCTCTTGGTAATAGCGTCGCTGGAATTCCTGGTTAACATTATGGCTATCTATACCCAAGCCGTTGGTTTGAGTAGCCCAGCCTGCCTCAGTAATCACTACCTGTTTGTCAGGATAGGCCTGAGCAACGGCATTATAGTTTTCTATGGTGTAGGCCAGACCTTCTTCAATGCTTTTATATTCCCAAACAGGGTAGGTGTGAATAGAAATAACATCCAATTCTTCGGCAAGAGGCCGCAGCTTGTCCAGCCAGGGCACGTAGTTTTCGCAGAAGGTAACTGGCTGGGCAACACCGCCTTTGAGAAGCCTCGCATAACGCACCAGGCTGTCAGTGGTGACCATATGATCGGTCCAGCTCACTGAGGCTTCATTGCCGATGGATACTGAGCTAACAATATTTGCATAGGTATTTGCCAATTCTATCAAGCGCAAAATCTGCGCCTTGTTGTCCTGCTTGTTAGCCAGTAGTTGCTCTGGCGGATAGACACCACCCCAGGGGCATTCAGGGTTGTCGACCTCGGCGGTAATGTAGGCGCCCAGCATGACATCAAATGGCATACCTTCGTTCTTGATTACCGAGAGGACTGTTTCCGAGTGAGCATCGCTGGCATAGAGGCGCAGCGATTGCCATTGCCCCTGTAAAATCAGCAGATCCTGCCTGACTTGCTCATAGGAGGGGATCTCTCCGGACTCAGGGCTCTGGCCATCTCGGTAGCCGGAATAACAGATAGCTTTGCTATAGGGTAATGGTTTAGTTGTCATGATAGCTGTGAGTATTTTAATTGTTCGTTTTTATCCCAAAGGCCCCAAAAGGCACCTACATCGCCTTCTGCGCCTACTTTCCAAGGCTCATCAAACGACGAAAAGTAAAAAATATCAATATTTTCTGTCTTTCCCCAATGTTGGGTATTTAAAAAATACCGCACCGCATTTTCTTCCGAGGGCTCGGCTCCGTAGAATTTTTCCCCTTGATTAGGCCAGCCAGTTTCGGTGATGATAACTTTTTTTCCACCGGCCGCGGCTACTGTTCTGCGATACATATCTTTCATATAGAGCAGGGAGTATTCAATGGCACAGCCTTCCCAAAACGGATAACAATTCGCCAAGATGACATCACAAATTGCCGTGATTGCCGGACGGTCTTCAAATTCATAATAGGCATCTACATAGCCCACGGGTACATCAGGCAGCGCCTCCTTTACCCGTGCAATATAGCCTAGCAACTGCTCTTCACTGAGATCCTTGCGGTACATCACCTCATTGCCCACTGCTGCAATATCCACCAGGCCCTGTTTGGCGAGTTTGATCAAACCGGCGATCTCCAGTTCATTTTTCTCCAGGTCATCGCCCAGCCAGGCCCCGACTAGGGTTTTCAGCCCCATTTCTTTGGCTATTTTAGGAATCAGATCATTACCCTGACAGCAAGAAAAAGAACGCACCCACTTAACGCTGGGCTTGAGTATTGCCATACGCCGCTCGACTTGCTCAGGGCTAATGTCATCGCCAGGTTCCTGACCCTCTTGATAGGCGCTAAATCCAATACCGTGCATGCCGCTGTTTAGGTAGCTGCGAAAGTGTTCGTTAAGCTGCTGCTTGCTAACGGCGGATGAATCTATCCCGGACAGGGACAATACTTTATCTTCTCTTTTGGACATTGGGAGTTATAGGCCTGTGAATCGTTGCAAAGTGGATTGTTAAGCGCGGAGATAATATAAAATGCTACCTTAGCACTGCTGAACTTACAACGAACTCTGGGTCCATTTGATCCCGATGAAACGCCATGTCAGCGCATTGAGATAACGGTAGTGTTGCGCAAAAAAGGGTCTGACATTAGGATGACCACCGCTTAAAACTGCGTGGAGGCCCTGTAGGCAGTGGGTTGGGCGTTTTAAGGCATTGAATATGCCTGATATCCAGAGCTTTCGCGTTGACGTTAAATTTACATTATTTAGGGTAACCATGACTCAGAAGTCTATCCATATCGGAAATCAGTTGGTTCAGGACGAGCAACAGAAAGTAACTGGCGATTATGTCACTATCAAGGGCGAGGAGTTCTACAAGATAGCAAACTATAACCAGATGAAAGACTTTTTCATCAGCGTAGTGAGTGACTCAAATCACTGGATGTTTATTTCTACTCGCGGGGGGCTCTCGGCGGGCAGAGTGGATGCTCAGAGTGCCTTGTTCCCCTATTATACAGATGACAAGATCAGTGACTCCTCGCCGTTTACCGGTAGCAGAACCATTGCTTTAGTGACCTCAGGTGATAAGACTTCTTTATGGGAGCCACTCTCTGACCTGTATACCGGTGTCTATAAAATCACCAGAAATCTGTATAAGAATGTTTATGGCGACAAGCTGATTTTTGAGGAAACCAATCATGATCTGGGTCTGAGCTACCGTTATGCCTGGCGCACCTCGGACCGCTTTGGTTTTGTGAAGACAGCCACTCTGGTTAATGACAGTGCCGAATCGGTGAGCGTAGATATTCTTGATGGCATTGAAAATCTAATTCCCTACGGTGTTGAGTCCGATGTGCAGAACTCCTTGAGCTGTTTGGTTGATGCCTACAAAAAGAATGAGCTTCAAGCAGATACAGGGCTGGGTCTCTACAGCATGAGCTCAATTCTGGTGGACCGAGCCGAACCCAGTGAGGCCCTTTCGGCCTCTGTGGCCTGGTCTGCAGGCATGCCGGGAACCACCAAGCTGGTGTCGTCAATACAGCTAGATGCTTTCCGTAAAGGTCTGGGCGTGGATCAGGAAGTTGACGTTCGCGGCCGACGTGGCGCTTACTTTGTCAATGGCGCTTTAACGCTTGCCCCCAAGGCTGAGCAGAGCTGGAGCATCGTTGCTGATATTAACCAGGGTCCTGCAGATGTTCGCGAGCTGACTGCCTACATTAACAGTGATGCTGATATTGCTCAGGATATTGAAGAGGATATAGCTCTGGGCACTCTAAACCTGGCGCGTATCGTCGGTACCTCCGATGGTTTGCAGGTTACTGAAGACCGTCTCAGTGCCAACCACCACTTTGCTAATGTATTGTTTAATGTCATGCGCGGTGGTCTGTTTGTCGACAACTACAATGTCGACAAAGCCGATTTAATCAGTTTTGTAAAAGGCTTTAATCGCGTTGAATACCAGAACTCGGTAAGCTTTTTTGCAGGCTTGGATGATAGTTTTCATTACAGCGACCTGATTTCTGCCGCTGAGCAGACTAACAATGCTAGCTTGCAGCGTCTGTGCATGGAATATTTGCCGCTGTCATTTAGCCGCCGTCACGGAGATCCATCTCGACCCTGGAATAAATTTGCAATTCAGGTCAAAAAAGACGATGGCTCGCAATTACTGAATTTTGAAGGCAACTGGCGAGATATCTTCCAGAACTGGGAAGCTCTAAGTGTCTCGATTCCCAACTATGTTGAATCCATGATCAGTAAGTTTGTCAACGCTTCTACTGCTGATGGCTACAACCCTTATCGGATCACCAGGGCTGGTATCGACTGGGAGAAACCCGAGCCCAATGATCCCTGGGCCAGTATTGGTTACTGGGGTGATCACCAGATTATTTATTTGCTCAAGTTTTTGGAGCTGTCCAAGGATTATCATCCGGGCACTCTAAAAAAATACCTCAGCGCGGATCTGTTTTGTTATGCCAATGTTCCGTACCGTATTAAAGGTTATGAGGAGCTGCTTAAAGACCCCCATAACACCATTGATTTTGACGAAGAACTGGACGCATTAATTGATCAGCGTGTAGAAGCTGTGGGCGCAGATGGTCGACTGATCTGGGATAAAACCGATTCTGTCTACAATGTAAATCTCACCGAAAAGCTGCTGGCCGCAGTACTGTCTAAGCTGTCGAACTTTATTCCTGAAGCTGGCATCTGGATGAATACCCAGCGACCGGAATGGAATGATGCTAACAATGCTCTGGTTGGTTATGGCGTATCCATGGTGACTCTGTATTACACCAGACGCTATCAACAGTATTTGCTGGATCTGTTCTCCGAAGTTGACTTTGACAGGGTAGAAATTTCCACAGAACTGGTTGAGCTGCTAAACAGCATCAACACCACCTTTATGGATAACCGTCATTTGCTGGAGGGAAAAATCAGCGATACAGATCGCCATGTAATGCTTGGCCGTCTAGCCCGTGCCGCTGACACTTTCCGTGCTGGTATTTACAATGATGGCTTTGTCGGTGAGCGAGTAGCTGTTGAGACTGCAGATTTGATCGCCTTCTGTAGGGTCTCTCTGGAGTTTATAGATCACAGCATTCGTGCCAATCGTCGCGAAGACGGTCTCTATCACGCCTATAATCTGATGACAGCAACTGAGGATGGGGTTGAGATTACCTATCTTTACGAGATGCTGGAGGGGCAGGTCGCGGTGTTGAGCTCTGGCTATCTGAGCCCTGAAGAGTCACTGGCTGTACTAGAGGCACTGCGGCAGTCTGCTCTGTATACAGAGCGACAAAATTCCTACCTGCTCTATCCAGATCGCGAGCTGAGCAGGTTTATGGATAAAAATATTATTCCACAGGCAGATGTGCAGCGCTCTTCTCTGTTGCAGGCCCTGATATCCGCTGGTGATAGCAGTCTGATTGAGTCTGATTCGCAGGGTGGCTATTACTTTAATGGCGCCTTCAATAATGTGGTGAGTGCACAGTCAGCTATGCAGTCTTTGGCTGATAATGGCTATGCCGATTTGGTTGCTCAGGATCAGGCGCTGGTGGAAGAAATCTTCGAATCGGTATTCAACCATCGTCAGTTTACGGGTCGCTCTGGCGGAATGTATGCCTATGAAGGGCTGGGTTCGATCTACTGGCATATGGTATCCAAATTGTTGTTGGCGGCGCTGGAAAGCTTCCAGAAAGGTCTGGAGCAAAACTGCGATTCAGTGACCATGGGGCGTTTAGCGGATTGCTACTTCGATATCCGTTCTGGGATCGGCTTTAATAAAACGCCTGACAACTATGGTGCCTTCCCCACAGATCCGTACTCTCATACCCCGGGTTTTGCAGGTGCCAAACAACCTGGTATGACCGGGCAGGTTAAAGAAGAAGTAATTTCTCGTTTGCAAGAATTGGGTGTCTCGGTAGTTAAAGGCTCTGTTACCTTTAATCCGTTTATTCTTAGAAAGTCCGAGTTTCTATCTGGTTCAGATACCCTTGTTTACTTTGACATCAATGGCGAACAGAAGTCCTTGCCTCTGGAAGCTGGCCAACTGGGCTTTACCTATTGTCAGGTGCCCGTGATCTACAGTCTGGCAGAGCAGACTTCAATTGAGCTGCGTTTTGCAGATGGTAGTAGTGAGACCATCTCTGGTAACAGCATAGACGCTGATCTATCAATGGCTATTTTTGATAAGAAAGGGACTATAAGCAGTATTCTGGTGGCGTTACAGCCTGGGCTGGAATAAACAGGACGCACTCTGTTGAACAACAAAAAAGCCGCCTGACCAGGCGGCTTTTTTGTGCGCCGAGATTACTCGGCCGCTGGTACGCTTTATCTGGCAGCGGCGCGGGCATCCAGTTGAGCGCGAATCTCATTGGCTTTTTGCTCATCCAGGTCATAGTTGCGCATCACAAAGATAGCAATACTGGTACCAATGCAGGGGATCAAAATATAGCTCAGACGCAACATAGCCAGGGTCTCTGTACTCTGTACAGCAACACTCTGATCAAAGCCAATGAAGCTGAGTATAAGGCCTGAACCAGCACCAGCAACAGCGGCACCAAACTTCACCATCCACCAGTAGATGGCGCCAAAGGTGCCCTCACGGCGCTCGCCTGTCTCCAGTTCGTCCATATCACAGATGTCTGCAGTCATGGACATCATGATGGTAAACAGGCCACCAATACCAAAGGAGAACAGAGGCAGAGGGATAAACATCATCCAGGGATTCTCTGGTGAGAAGCCCCACCACAGAAAGATATAACCCAACAGAGAAACGGATTGCGAGGCCATAAAGGTATTTAGCTTGCCATAGCGCTGTGCACACCAGTTGACCACAGGAATCACCAGAAAGCAGGTGAACAGGGCGCCTACAGACCCAAATAATGTAGGCCAGACACCAGCTGCAACCGGATCGCCAGCATTCATGTAATAGACAATAATAAACCAGGAGAAAGCTGCGATAACCTGGAAGGCATTAAATACTAAGAAGGTGGCGAGGCAGATTTTTCGGAAAGCTCTGTTGCGCAGCGTGGTCATAATACCGCGACCAAAGTCCCGGACACTGTCCATCAGTGTATCCTGGCTAGCTGCTGATTTATTGTCATCCTCAGCGGTATTATTAAAGGTACAAAAAATTGCCGGCACTAAAGCCAGGCTCATACAGATACCAGCTACCCAGATAGAAAGGGTTCTGGCTCCCTCAGTGGCAGACTCAAACCAGTTGGGGTCGTAGAGAATAATCCAGAACCAGGGGGCGATCACCCAAGCCCACTGACCAATCCACTGGGCAATGGCCATCAGCCTGGTGCGCTCGTGAAAGTCAGAGCTCATCTCATAGCCCATCGCCACATAAGGCACGCTAAAAATTGTCATGCCAATCCAGAAAATGCTGCACCAGGTAAGGAAATAGTAAAAATTGTACATCTCAGTATTTTCGGCAGACAGCTGCCACATCATTACAAAAGAAAATCCAGAGATAATGGCGCCTATAAAAACATAGGGTCTGCGTTTGCCCCATCTAGAGACGGTATGGTCTGAGATATAGCCCATCAGCGGATCAGTGATAGCATCAATTAGCTTGGGAATCAGAAAGATCAGCGACCATAGTAGAGGACTCATGCCCAGGCTTTGGACCAGCAGCACCATAAAGATACCCAGCGCCGCCGGGAACATCTGATTGGCTAACATGCCAATGCCCCAGGCAATCTTCTGGTCGAGGGGAATGGGCTGATGAGTGCTGTTGTCTGCGCTCAACGGTTGGGTTGACGTAGTTGGAGGCATAGTTTTATCGCTATTATTATTGGTTGAGACCCAATGGCCTTCTTGCAAATCAGTATAGGAAAGGACCCTAACTAAGTCTTGGCAGTTTCGACCAAAACGGGCAAATTTGCGGTGGCCGCGCCACCATAGCTATCCTCAACCACAACAAACAATCGGTATTCCCCTGGTTGTGGCGCTGTAAACTCAATCTTATCCAGGCTGCTGTCGCCCATTTGCTGCCAAACTGTCTCTGGTCTGGGTTCAAAATCACCGCCATCACTCTCCAGGCTCTTGTCGACCTCTTTGAGCAATTCCCACTGGTAGCTGAGTGTTTCCTTCTGTTTGTAATCAACAGTAACTCTGACTGGGTAACTTTGTTGTGCTGTTAGGTAAATACTGGTCGGTGCCTGCAGGCCGGCGATATCCAGTGATAATAATCTGGCTACTGGCTGTTCAGGGGCTTTTTCAGTCCACAATGTGCCCATGACCTGAGCCGATTCTGTATATTGCCCCTGCTCCAAAAATACCCCGTACCAACTGGGAGTGCGCTCCTGCTTTTGCCCCCATAGAAATACAAAAGACCCGAGACATTGCTGGCGGTCTGCCGCGATGTAGTTAAGGTAGCGCTGTTGATAGCAGTCAGCTTTAATTGAGCTGTTGGCTTCAAATGGCCTGTCCCAATCTGTACAGGGTGATTCCCAGTGGCCAGTGGCACCCCATTCAGAGACTGTGTAGGCTCCGGTAAAGCCACTCTGGGCGAGAAAGTCTGGCAGCTGGTCAATTTCTCCATAAAGTTGGAATGACAGCAGATCCAAATCTGGACAACGAGATACCACCAGCTTAATAACATCGGGCTCAGCGCCTGCCAGCATAGTAGTGGTGGGATGGTTGGGGTCCAGCCTATGGATCATTTTGGAAATATCATTCACCGCATTCCAGACCCTCGGATTGCTATGGCGGAGATTAAGTTCGTTGCCTATACCCCACATTAACAAGGCAGGGTGGTCCTTGAGGGCAAGTACATCCTGCTCCATGGCAGCCAGCTGCTCAGCTACGGCTTGCTTGTCGCTGTAATCAAAGCCATGTCTCTCTCTGGCCACATCCAGGCCCATACAAACCATGAGTCCGTGCTCGTAGGCCTCATCGAGAATCTCCAGCCCTGATTTTTCGCCATTGTCCACGCGCCAGGTTCTAAAAGCATTGCCGCCAAAGTCGGCGAGGCTTTTAATACTGCCCAGCTCAAGTCCGGCACCTTTGATATAGAAAGGCTTGCCATCGATACTGAGTTGATATTTTTGAGACTGTTTTTTTAATTCTACTTTGCTCGGTTTCATTCTTGGATTCTCTGTGCGCACAACAACGCTCGAGTTTACTTCAACTCAGCAGGGGCCAGAAAGTCCGTTCATCATTAAAATACTTACCATTCGTCGCTTATGGGGCTTAAGGCTCAGCTGGTCACTTTGAAAAACAAAGCTCGCCTCCTATACTTGAAGAAAATAAGACTAACCAGCCAGTTCTTTTCTGATAGGAATTTCCATCCGTGACTACTTTTTCTAAAGCCCTTGCACTGTTTTTCACTCTGAGTCTATTGGTTGCCTGCGGATCACCAGACAATGGTGTTGTGGATAGTAATCTCCATGGCCCTACAGCTGCGGAGATATTGGGCAACCCAGATTATCCAGCGTTTTCTTACGGCGGCTACCGCGGCAAGAGCCGTGATATTGCGCCAACTCATGAGCAGCTAACCGAGGACTTAAAGATACTCTCAGCCATGGGTGTCAAGGTTTTGCGCACTTACAACACCTCTCAGTATCCTCAGGTGGCGAGGCTGCTGGAGGCTATTCGAGCGCTTAAAAACCAGGATCCTGACTTTGAGATGTATCTGATGATCGGCACCTGGATCGAAGCCCACAATGCCTGGAAATCTGGAGTCTGGGATGAAGAAAAAAATGCCTGGGATAGCGATACGCTCACTGATCACCACAGAGGTAATATCGACAACAATAGCCGTGAGATAGACACTGCTGTTGCTATGGCCAACCAATACCCCGACATTGTTAAGGTGATTGCCGTGGGCAATGAAGCCATGGTGCAGTGGGCGGTCAATTACTTTGTCTACCCCAAGACAATTCTTAAGTGGGTGAATCATCTGCAGGGGTTAAAGGCCTCTGGTGAGCTAAATCCAGATATCTGGATCACCAGTTCAGATAACTATGAATCCTGGGGTGGGGGTGCCAAGTTTTACCAAACCGATGATCTGGCGGCACTGATTAAAGCTGTAGATTTTGTCTCTGTGCATACCTATCCCTTCCATGACTCTTTTTATAACCAGGACTTTTGGGGTGTACTGGCAGATGAAGAGCAGCTGTCCAAACAAGAGATGACCAAGGCAGCTATGGCTCGAGCAGTGGACTACGCAGCTTCGCAATATCAGGGCGTGGCAGATTATATTGAGAGCCTGGGTTTAGATAAGCCCATCCATATTGGTGAGACCGGCTGGGCTTCAAACGACTCTGCAGCCTATGGTGCCAAAGGTTCAAAAGCAGCGGATGAGTACAAAGAAAAGCTATTCTACGACTACATGCGAGACTGGACTGATGGAGCTGGCATGTCGTTATTTTACTTTGAGGCCTTTGATGAACAGTGGAAAGATCAGGGCGATGCCGGAGGTTCTGAGAACCATTTCGGGTTGATAAGTCTAAATAATGAAGTGAAATATGCGCTCTGGGATCTGTTTGATAAGGGTGGCTTTGAAGGCTTGACTCGCGACGGCAAACCGCTGGTAAAAAGCTACGCCGGAGATGAGGCCAAATTACTCGGCGAGGTGCTTAATCCGCCCTTTAAGAGTCGCATGGCGATTCGCAAAATTAGCACAGTAAACTCAGATGCTGTTCCCGGGGAAGCGGTGACTGCTGATCGCTATATTGTGGTGCATGAGTCTATGCAACCTTCCGCCAGCAACAATATGACTTACCCCAGTGCTATGCTCAAACTAATTCCCTGGGAGGGCACAGTTAGTATCGAGATGTCTCAGCAGGGCGTAGTCGCCGTAACAACGCGTGCCAGTGACTGGTGGGGTACGAGTCTCGAGTTTCAGGCTGAGGTAGGTGAAAATCTGCACAACTTTAAATCCGGTTATCTGCATTTTGAGGTTAAAGGTGATGCAGATGTTGGTTTTAATATAGGGTTTCAAACCGGGCGCTATCTGGATGGTGATCAGATTAATAGTTTTGCAGCATTTGGGCCTGGCACGGCTAATCTGGTAACTGATAAGTGGACCAGCTATAAGCTCTCGATAGAGGAATTGAATGCTGGCACCGACCTCAAAGATGTGACTGGCATTCTGTCTTTACTCAGTCCAAATCGTGCTGAAAATAAACAGATTTACCTGAGAAATATTTACTACAGCCAAAACTAAATATAGCGGAAGTTTCACAGCTTCACTGGTAGCTGGCTCTGAACTCAGATGGCCGCTGTGAAAATGCCCGGTAAAATTTGCGGCTGAAATAACTGGCGTCGGGAAATCCACATTGATCTGCAATCAGGGCAATGGGTAAGGTGGTTTCCACCAGAAATCGCCGCGCATTTTCAAGGCGCACATCGCAGATATATTGCTTGGGCGTTTTATTTAGAAATTTCTTAAACCGCCGCTCCAGGGCGCTGATCGACAGGCAGGACACCTCGGCCAGCTCCGACAGGCTTATTTTGTTCATATAGTTTTCGCGAACATAGGCCACCGGCACTTTTAGCGCCTCCATGGCGTTGAGGGCCACGGAGGATTTCTCCAGATGGTGCGATGTGCCATAGGAGCCCACAATCACTCCTCTGCCATTTACCAGAGGGCGTTTTGAGGTGTTAAACCAACTGATTTCCCCCGACCCTGTAACATTCATCTCCAGCCGGCTGGTGACCAGTTCGCCCTGAATCACACGTTGGTCATCGGCGATAAACTGCTTGGCAATATGCTTGGGGGCGAAATCAAAATCGGTCAGGCCAATGGCCTGATCCAGCGAATCCACACCTATATGGTCAAGGAAGCTCTTATTTGCATGGACGACCCTGCCAGCAGAGTCTTTTACCCAGAACAGGATATCCGGCAATAAATCGTACATGCGCAGGGCTTCTGCAATAGGCAGTTCATCAATAACGAGCCTTTCATTATGGTTTGGTGAATTATCTACAGAAATGCTGACAACCTCCTTTTTATGTGCGCCCGCGAATTGCAACTATGCTATTCACCTGCAATAAAATAGCGATTAAAACCAAAGAATAACAAAGTAACGCCGATTTTGTCGCATTGAAAACCGATTTTCCCATAGTTACTTTTTACTGCCTTGAATTACCATGTGTTGAAAATAAAAAAACAAGAGACCGTAGATATTGTCGGTTAATCTTGAGGGTAATTCAGAATGAAGAAAGTTCGCATGGGCATGGTCGGTGGTGGCGCAGGCGCGTTTATCGGTGCCATTCATCGCATAGCAGCTGCTATGGATGGGCAGATCGAATTGGTCTGCGGGGCGCTGAGCAGTGACCCGGAACGCGCACGTTTCAGCGGCCTGGACCTGGGAATAGACCCAAGTCGTTGCTATACCTCCTATCAACAGATGTTTACCGCCGAAGCTGCACTGCCAGAAGAGCAGAGAATGCAGTTTGTTTCTATTGTGACGCCAAACCACATGCATTTCCCGGTTGCAAAGCAGGCCCTGGAAGCTGGGTTCCATGTGTTGAGTGATAAACCGGCCACTTTGGACCTGCGAGAAGCCCTGGAGCTGAAAACAGTAGTTGATAACAACAACTGCCTGTACGGCCTAACCCATACCTACACAGGCTATCCATTGGTCAAGGAAGCCCGCCACCTGATTGGCAGCGGCCAACTGGGAAAAGTGGTAAAAGTGGTTGTCGAGTATTCCCAAGGCTGGCTGGCCAGCGAAGCTGATCAAGATAACAAACAGGCCCAATGGCGGTTGGATCCCGAGCGTGCAGGTATCAGCTGCTGCATGGGTGATATAGGTGTTCATGCGGCCAACCTGGCTGAATATACCTGCAATGACGAAATCAGCGATATCTGCGCCGATCTTGTCTCAACAGTACCTGGGCGCACACTGGATGACGACGGTACGGTGCTACTGCGCTTTAAATCTGGCGCGCGGGGCGTATTGATGGCCAGCCAGGTCTCAGTGGGCGAAGAAAACCGGCTTGTGTTGCGGGTCTATGGCGACAAAGCCAGCCTCGAATGGTCTCAAATGGAACCCAACAGCCTGTGGCTTAAATTTCCCGACAAACCCACGCAACTGATACGCGCAGGTGTGGGGAATCTGGCACCGGCAACCCTGGCTAATATGCGCACCCCTGCCGGGCACCCGGAAGGTTATCTGGAAGCCTTTGCCAACATATACCGCAGCTTTGCTGAAGATATTCGCGCAAAACAGCAGAGCGCAACAGTTGAATCCTCAGGGGACATACCAGGTATCCACCAGGCTATCCGCGGTATGGCATTTATTGAAAATGTGGTCGCAGCAAGTCAGTCCAATCAGAAATGGC
>Ga0228626_1000325_pt1 | contig 21709 bp, 12 predicted proteins | sample 31DmetaG_FD_183028 | JGI IMG/M metagenome (GOLD analysis project Ga0228626, IMG submission 183028) | Seawater microbial communities from Monterey Bay, California, United States - 31D | ecosystem: Environmental > Aquatic > Marine > Coastal | place: USA: California | collected 2016-10-26
AGCGAGGAACCGTAGTCGATCCCTAGCCCCCAATAGCCTTGGCCCTGGCCGTTGAGGCCATCTGAGATGATTTGTGTCTTCATCGTACCATCTGCGACGTAGCCATTACGCATGGGCGATACGAACACGGACCCCTGGGTGTCGGCGGAGAAACGGTCTTCGCCGCTAGCCAAGGGGTTGGAGGCGATAAAGCTGGGGAAGGCTAGCGCCTTCAGGTCTGGACTGTGTGATGCGGGATACACCAAGTCGACCGGTTTGACGTAGATATCAAAGGTGGTGATCGGCGTGCGAACCCCGACTAACTGGAAGACTTTCCAGCTGCGTGTCGCATTTAAGGTAGCCTGATCCCACTCCGGCCAGCCTTTGGATCTCCATCCGAAGCCTAGCATCTTATCGGCATCCATGCACATGATGGTGCTCAACATATCATAGTCGCCACTCTTGTTTTGCATTTCCCACCCGAATTTGACCCAGCCTTGGGTCGTGTAGAGTGTGCGAAAGATGTCGGTTGCGCTGGTGATCCCTTGGAGCTGCTTGGTTGGGAAGCTGAGCCCGTCGCCGCCTTTTGAGAAATCAATTTCACTGCCTGCGCGCTGCATATTCACGCTGCTGCCCCAAGTTCCCCATTGTGGGGTGAAGGCAATCACTTCGCCCGGTTTAATCGAGCTGGAAGGAATGATGAACTGAGCTTCACTGACACCCTGATCATTCCACACGGGCGTATCCGGAGTGACGTCATCCCGAACAAGGAACTCTTTGGCCGAGCCACCGTTTATATTGTAAAGTATCACGTTTCCGGCCATGCTCCATAAAAAGCGTGATTCGTTGGTGGTGATCGTCAGGTTGTAGGGGTTGTGTAGATACACGACCGGCACCAATACCCAAGTGGCACTGTAGGTTCCGTCCAAGTTGTCATCCACTTCGATGCTAATTTGGAGCGTCAAGCGGCTGAGATATGGGCACAGCGCGCTTCCTGCCATACGCACAAAGCTTTGATCGTCTGCACCATAGGGGTTGTTCGCACCTGTTGCGAACGCAGCATTGGTTGATGTTGCCGGATCGTTCTTTCCCATCGATTGGCGCATTTGCTGTCGGGAGGATGAATGGCCCCAGCGCTCCTTGTGTGTGCCATACGGCATATCGGAGACAGCCGGGTAGGCGGGGCGGGCTTGAATGGTGGGATTGGTGTCACGGTCGGTAACTGCCTTATAGCTACGATAGTAATCGCGCAGCGTATTCCAGGTCGGGCCGTAGAGCTTGTTGTCGCCCACGGTGATATTCACATCGAGGCCATCAATTTTCTGTTCGCGCCCCAGCAGGAACAACAGCGGCACATCGCCGACGACGGGTGCATCTTGGTAGAGCGTGGGGGAGTTGGCGACGAAATCCGAATCCTTCCAGCTTTTCTCGTCCATCTCAAAGAGCAGGGAGAGGTCTTTCTTGAGCCCTCCGTTGCGAGTGCTGGACTGGACGCCCCAACTTTGGTGCGCGATGGTGTGAAAGTTGCCACGAATTGCATCTTCTGTGGCTCCAGTGAGGTAAATGAGATCGTTCGAACTCTGTAGTTTGTTCAGTATGCTGTTATTGGCAGGAATGAAGTCGAGCGTTTCGATGCTTTCCGGTGCGAAGCGTGGCATCGAGAGAATAGGTGACGGCGTGCCTGCTTTAGGATTGGTAATACTTATGGAAGCTTTGACGCCCTCATCTCCGACCCACCATGCGTAATTCCCCTCGGGTTGCCCAGAGTTTCCGGTTGTCGGTTTCTTTTGAGCGACCACTCCCTGCATTGCAGTTGGTGTGTCGGGGTCTTGCGCAACGCTGCCTTCACCGACGAGCACGACATGGTCGGTTGCAGTGTTTATGTAAGTGCTGCCATTGATTCCAATTTTCATCGGCTTGGAGACGAAATCGATGGCTTCGGCCTGGGTGGGATCGACTCGTGAGACTAACCAGCGCTGGAAGGTGCCGTCGGGCAGTCCATCGTTATCGGCATCTTCGCTGCTCCAGACGCCGACGAGGTGTTCGGTGCCCGATTGGGGATTGCTCCACAGGCTGCCGGTTGCTGTGACGCGTTGATCGGGGCCTGCGGTCTGTTGCAGTGTTCCCAGGGCTTCCTGTAGACCTAGTAGAGCGTTCTGCCGGGCAGCCAGAGTGGATTGGGCGATCTTTGCACTGCGACCTTCGACCTGAACCAGACTGGTGAGTGATAAAAGCAGCAAGAGCACAAAGGCCATCAGTGAGAGGGCGATGACCAGGGCAAATCCTTGGCGCTGTGGGGAGGGATGCATATTAGGAGAGGAAGTGAATGAAAAACTTTTTCTTTAGTGTGGGCATTAATAAGTCAAGCGGTATGTGTGGCTCTGGTGCTGGTTGGAGTGTGGATGTGTTGCGTAGCTGTCGGGCTCATTGCTTTGTAAAATAGGGCGGATCATGTTACGCCAGATTTTGTCGTCCTTGCTGTTGATGCGCACTTCGTTTTGCAGGTTAAATTGAGGTTTCAGGGCTTCGTTGGCTTTTTGGGGATCGATTGGTTGGTGTCGGATGCTTAAGCTGTAGGCTTTTCGCGGTATTTAGCAACAGTTCGACGAGGTCTGTTAGCCGATAAGCAAGTGCACATCATCTGTGATAATTACGCCACGCACAAACACGTCAAAGTTAAAGCATGGCAAAAGCGCAACAAGCGTTTTCATTTTCATTTCACACCTACGAGCGCATCATGGCTCAACATGGTCGAGCGCTTCTTTTGAGACATTACAGAGAACCAACTTCGCTGAGGTGTATTCAAGTCCTAACAGGAGTTAGTTGAGGCCATTGAATAATACCTAAACAAGCATAATGAAAACTCAGAGCCATTCATTTGGACCGCAAAAGCATCGGACATTCTTGAGAAAGTTAAGCCAGGCAGGGATAATTTGAATAAGTTATAACCTTTATGACGGGCTATATTAGCTTTTTCAACACTTCTTTACGATCTACACTCGTCACGGGCTGGTTGTAGAGCGGCACATACAGCACAAAGTCTTGGCCGACGCGCACGCGTCGGCCAAGTTATATCGCGCCAGAGCATTGAGCTTGTGGTGTGGGTGCGTCTTAATGAATGCACTGAATTGCTCGATCGCTGTACTCAGTGCCTTGGCATTGCCTCTCTCGTAGTATTCAAAGACGTAGGAAAGCGCTTGATAAAAGGTCGAGATTGGCGGTCATCTCGGGGTACACGGTAGGATCTTTTGTGTGCCAGCACTTGGGTAACACGTCCTGTAAAGCTGTAATAGGTCTAATATATGGCAAGAGTAGCTAGTGAAAAGCTTTGCAATCAGTGTGACGCGCGTGAAGTCAAGGCGAATGTGAGTCTCTTGAGGTGCACATATTTCCATATTGAATGTATGTTGTTGGAAATTTAGTTTAATAGGTACTTTGGGCAGTGGGGGCGTATTGATAGGGTAATCTTGAATGCGCCCAGATTTATCATGAAAATAGTTACATGGTGCTTGTCATGTATTGTCGAAAGGTATGTTATTGGATGAATGTCAGCGAAGCAGCCTACAGGTATACGTTTGATCGCGCAAGAGCTAGGCGTCTCGATTGCGACGGTTTCTCGTGCACTGAATCCAGAGACGGCGCATTTGGTTAAGGAGGAGCGCAGGAAGCGCATACAGGCCGAAGCTGATCGCTTGCACTATCTCCCGAACCCTGGGGCAAAAATGCTTCAGACGGGGGTGAATCATACGCTAGTCGTTATTATGCCTGGGGCGGAAGATATTTTCTTCTCAGAGTTTCATGGCCGCCTGATGGGCGGATTAATTCAGTCCATTGCCAAGGCTGGATGGGAGATCAGGATTAGTGCGCAAATGGAAAATTACGGAGGCGACATGCTCGAAGAGCTTCGCCGAGTGGGTATGGGGGCCTCAGGAGTGATCTATGCGGGGTTGCCTTTGACGCAAGAGCAGGCTGAGAGTCTCTCAGATTATAAGCGTCCCTTGGTTGTGGTGCGAAGTGTGTTGCCTTCGCACTATCCAGTGGAGCAGGCTCATTTTGATGTGGTCGGGGTGAATAACCATGAAGGGGCACTGCTGGCAGTGAAGCATATAACCCAAATGGGGCATCGGCGAGTTGGTGTCATTTTAGGACCTTCCAATGGCAGGGATTTTTATGAGCGTGAATGTGGCTATTTGGAGGGCTTTAAGCGATTTGGACTGGATGATGCGTGGATCTTTCGCGGCTCGTTTGATCAGGACACGGGTCGTGCCGGGTGTGAGCATTTTTTAGGGCTGGAGGATCGGCCGACTGCATTGATTTGCGTGAATGATAATGTTGCCTTTGGTGCGCTTGATTACGCGCGAAGAATAGGGGTTCGCTGCCCCGAGGATATTTCGATCATTGGCTTTGATGATGGTCCTTGGGCGAGCGCATGTTGGCCAAAGTTGACTACGATCCGTCAGCCGTTGGCATATTTGGCGGATAGGGCTGTAGATATGGTGCTGACTGCAGTTTCAAAGTCTGGGGCAGGTGTGCCCCGCCGCGTTGATTTACCGGCAGAGCTGAATTTACGCGAGTCTACCACCTATTGCACTCTTAGTTGAAAGCGCGCGCTTTGCCGCGTGTCGTGACTTGGCTTCTCGGTGTCGCTATTTACAGTTTGTAGCCTACATTGGTGGAGCACGAAAGCGACTTTAAGTTAAATCTTTAGACTCGGTTCTTTACTCTGTTGTGAAAAGTTTTACATGATGGATTCATGTTGACTGAAGAACTCCAACTTTCTGCGTGCGTCGAGAGCGAGCACACGCTCGGTGCTATTGATCATTTTTGTGTAAAGATCAATGGGCAGGGGCAGGTATTATCTACATCGGCGGGCGAAATACTGCTCAGTCGAACGCTCGGTAACTCGCTGGAAGGCGGGCTGGGGCGCATGTTTTTACGCGTGCATGTCGGTGATTCGATTGAGTTGCACACGCTCCAGGGGGCACTGTCTGAGCTAAGCTCCTTTGCTTGTGAGGGCGACTTGGCGCAATGGGCTGGCACGGTTGCGGGATGTGCGGTGCGGCTCACTTTGTGTGTCGATGCCGAAGCGCAGCTGTTGTTCTGGAATGTGGATCTCAAGAACGAGTCATCCAATGCGATTCGTCTGGATACGGTGTGGGTGCAGGATGTGGGACTGGCCTCGCGTGGGGCGTTGTTGAGCAATGAGGCGTACACTGCGCACTATTTGGATGAATCGATGCTTCAGGATGCAACTTGTGGACCGGTGTTGAGCTATCGCCAGAATTTGAAGCAGTCCGGGCAGCACCCATGGATGATGGCTGCGTGCTTGACCGGAGCTGGCAGCTATGCGACGGATGCCTTTGATGTCTATGGCAATGGCTATCGTTGTGGTGAGGGCGCTTCCGGTCTGCTGGATGAAACACTGGTCAATCGCCGCTATCAATTCGAGTTCAGTTGTGCGGCGCTGCAGTCGATGCCTGAAACTTTAGAGCCAGGGGCATCGTCCGTGATTCGTTATGCGACAGCGTATGTCGCCGATCATCCGGAGGCGTCTTCGGAGAAGGATTTGAGTGTGTTGGCGCAGCTGCAATCGGCAGCTGCAGATCGTGTTAACGGCTATTTAGACTTGGCGGAATTGGCCGCGCCGAATCAGCTCGTGCAGGCACAAGTGGCGCATGGACGTGATTTGAGTCCAGCCGAGTTGCAGGATTTCTTTCCATCCAGGTGGCGTCATGTCGAGTATCACGATGATACAGTGATGAGTTTTTTCTGCGACGCCGATTCGCACGTGGTGACACGTGCGAAGGAAGCGTTGCTGGAGCGTCCACACGGTAGCATTATTGTAGGCGATGCGGGCACTGAGTCGATGCGCGAGGTGCTGGCGACCACGGTTTACATGTACGGCGTCTTTTCGGCGCAAACCGTCTATGGCAACACCTCTTTCCATAAAATGAATTCGTTGCCGCGTGAGCCGTTGGGGCTCTCCCGTGTCGCTGGGCTACGTATTTACTTTGAATCGGATGCAGGCTGGCAAGTGTTCGGCACCCCATCGGTGTTCGAGATGGCTCGCGATGTGTGCCGTTGGATCTACGTATTGGATCAGGACACGATCACTGTGTGCGTGGCGCTCGATGCTAGCCGTGATGCCTATACGGTCAGTGCCAGCACCACTGGCGCCGCTCGACGTTTCCTCGTGAGTAATGAGCTCGTGATGGGCGCTGCGGAAACGGATTTAAATGCGGCCGTGGATCTGAATGAGTCGGATCGTTTGCTGACCCTCGCAGATTGTTCAAACGGTTTGCCGAAAGAACGTGGCTTAGAGCTTGCCTTTGGGATGCGTTGGTCCGAGTCCACCAATCTCGTGACTGTGGGCGGTTCCGAATTGCTTGGCGCTGCCGGGGGCGATGCGCTATTGGTCTTACAGACAGGGGCGACGCAATCGATCGAATTGACAATTGCCGCTTCCTTGCAAGGCACTGCCGATGTGGCGGCCAAATTGAAGGCGGTAGGCACTGCCACGGCTTCGGACTATTGGACTGACTTTAATCGTGGGTTGGATTGCTCGCGTGATGTGGAACCCGTTGCACGACTGAGCGATGCGTTGCGCTGGTATTCGCACAATGCTTTGATCCACTATGCTTCGCCTCATGGATTGGAGCAGTATTCTGGTGCGGCATGGGGCACGCGTGATGCCTGCCAGGGGCCGTTTGAATATTTTATCGCGCAACAACATCATGGTCTTGCGCGTAGCATTTTGCTGAAGACCTTCGGCAGTCAGTATCAAGATACCGGCGACTGGCCACAGTGGTTCATGCACGATGAGTATTTCGATATCGCGCAGCACCATTCTCATGGTGACATCGTGGTGTGGCCTTTAAAGGCACTGGCGCTGTATTTGGAGGCAACCGGAGACCTCGCGATTCTCGATGCGAAGGCACCATATTTGATGGCTGATAATAAGCCTGCCGCAGCGCAGGGAACTGTTGCCGAACATGTCCAAAAAACACTCGACCGTATTGAACATGAGTTCATTCCTGAGACCGCGCTGGTCCGATATGGAGGAGGCGATTGGGATGACTCCCTGCAGCCTGTGAACGGTGATTTGGCCAATCGTTTGGTCAGTGGCTGGACGGTCGCGCTGCTTGCACAGTCGCTGCAAGAGCTGGATGATACGCTGGCTGATTCGGCTTTGAAGACGCGCATTGCAACACTCGCGGCACGTGTGAGGGCGGACTTCCGTCGTCATGTTTTGATTGATGGGCAAGTGGCCGGCTTCTTACTCTTTGATGAAGCGTTTAAAACGGCCGAGCCGTTATTGCACCCGAATGATACACGCACGGGCATGCAGAATCGATTGATTCCGATGACGCGTTCAATCATTGCCGGCTTGCTTACCCGCGAGGAAGCCGACCACCAGATGCAGCGTATTGCCGAGCATTTGAAATGCCCGGACGGTGTGCGCCTGATGGATAAGCCAACGCCATATTCCGGCGGTTTGGAAACCTTCTTCAAGCGTGCGGAGTCGGCCGCCAATTTTGGCCGTGAAATCGGCCTACAGTATGTGCATGCCCATATTCGCTATGCCGAAGCCTTGGCGAAGTTGGGTGACGGTGATGGATTCTTCCAAGCCTTGTTAACGATCTGCCCAATCAGCATTGAGAAGACAGTGCCAAATGCAGAGATGCGCCAAAGTAACATGTATTTCAGTAGTTCGGATGCCGCGTTCCTGGATCGTGCTGATGCCGCCAAAAACTTTGCTAAGCTCAAGGATGGTTCCATTACAGTGAAGGGCGGTTGGCGCCTCTACTCCAGTGGGCCGGGCTTGTATTCCGGCTTGGTGATCCGTCAGTTTTTTGGATTACGTGAAACCAAGGACGCGTGGATTTTTGATCCGGTTTTGACCAAGGAGTTGGATGGCATCGTGTTGACTTGGGAGCTTTGCGGCCAAGCGGTTGAAATCGAATACAAGGTCTGCGACCGTACCGCAGGCCCTTCAACTGTGCTGAGTCAGGGTGTAGCTTTGCCCGTTGAGCGCGAACAGAATCCTTACCGTGACGGCGGCCTCGTGGTCGCGAAATCGAATCTCGCCAAAGCAGTCCATGCGAAGGCACGTCTGACTGTTCAACTGTAGTTTGTGAATGCAGTGCCTTCTATTGAAGGGGCTTAGCCATTCGATCGATTTCTGAGTTATAGCGTCTATTGCATGATTACTACGATGAAACGCTTCGGTGAGTATTTTATAATCCTACTGGTCGGTAGTCTCGCCCTTTGTGGCTATACTTTTACAGACACAAAGGGCCGTCAGTTTGAGGGCACTGTGCTGGCAGTGAATGAGGCGGAGGTGACAGTGCGGCGTTCCGTCGACGGTCTGCGATTTGAGTTGGCACAATCTGTTTTCTGTGAGAACGATCAGGCTTATTTTAAGAGATGGGAAGCGACTGAAAGTTTGCAGTATCGCTTACGTAAGGGAGAAACGATTCGTGCTTTGCCGCGCCAGCTGCGCATTGACTTGATCTGGGAACGGGGGAAGATGCCGCATTATGAAGTGCAGCGCTCCGAGCATCCGGATGGGCCGTGGATCACCCTGAAGAACAAGACGCCAGTATTGCATGTATTCAGTGACTTTATCGGTCAGCCAAATGTGCGGCGGTATTATCGCACACGGAATATTCGAATGAACGGTTCCGGGGTGGCGGTCACTGTTGGTCCGTGGTCGGAGGTGGTGCAGGCGCAAACCAGAGTCTTTAACATGGAAGCTTTACTCGGCGAGGTGCAGGAGGCTGGAGTTCGCTTTTATTTCGAAGAGGCACATCCGGTATCCGGATTGTCTCCAGAGGGTCAGCCCGGTTGGGGAAATGTATGTGCGGTCGGCTCTACCGGTATGGGGATGGCCAACATTATCGTGGGAGTTGAGCGGGGGATCGTTTCGCGTGTGGAGGGGCTTGACCTGGCCTTACGCATGTTACGCTTCCTGGATAAAGCCGCACTCAAGCCACGTGGGGCACTTGGTCATTGGATGGATGGTAAGACGGGGGAGATCAAGAATTTCGGCGATCCCAAGGATTCGGTGGATTTGGTGGAAACTGCCTTTTTGATTCAAGGTGCCATTCTGTTGCGTGAATATTTTGATGGGCCGGATCCGCTGGAATCGGAATTGCGTCAGACGGTCAATAGACTCTCTGCGGGCGTTCAGTGGGACTTCTTCATGCAGGAGGATCGCATCGGATCCTATATGAAATGGCACTGGCATCCGCAGAATGGTTTTTGGAAGATGGGGGTCCGGGGCTTCAACGAGACCATGATGTGTTACATTCTCGGAATCGGTTCGGCGACGCACCCGATTCCGGCCGAAAGTTTTTATTCAGGCTGGATGCGTGGTGGTCGGCATTTTTCGCACAAGCAGACGCACTTTGGTGTGACACACGATTTGGGGGGAGGGATCGGTTGGCCTTTGTTCTTTGCGCACTACTCGCATCTTGGCTTCGATCCGGAGGCAGTCAGTCATAATGGAAAGACCTACTTTAAGCATTTTACCGATGCCACTCGTGTGCACCAACTCTATGCTCGGTCGCGTGCGGACGAGTTTAAGGGCTATGATAAACTGTGGGGATTGGCTGCAAGCTTGAATCCGGAAGGATATCGTGCCAATCATCCAGGACCAAGAGATGACGGCACGATTGCGACGACGGCCGCGCTCTCTTCGATGCCATACCTGCCCAAGGAGGTAAAGGAATGCATGAAAGTGATGTATCTTGATTACGGCAGAGAACTGTGGGGGGGCTACGGCTTTTACAATGCGATCAACCCGAGCAGAGATTGGCTAGGGGATACTTACATCGGCATCGAACTGGGGCCAATTGCGCCGATGATCGAGAACTACCGGAGTGGTTTGTTATGGAAACTGTTTATGCAATCGCCCGAAGCGAAGCGAGCCTTGAAGCGCTTGCGCGAGAATGCTACGACCACAGTATATTTTCCTTAGCGACTGGGGCGTGTCGTGAGTGTTACTATACGAAATTGGCTTTGCAGGTTCGGATTTTTTGTCGCTCAGACTTCGGTTTCACTCCCTGCTTAGTATCGCCTCTTGTATTGAGCTTAGAAGCCTGCAGGCAGTGCTCGCGCGCTACCGTTGCCAACGCTTGCGCTGGAACGGTCGTCGGCAGATAAATCTCCCAATGCATATTGAATGCCGTTGAGGAAGTGCTGTAAGGCCATCGGATTGTGGTAGGTCTCGTTGTTGTGACCCAGGTTTGAGTAGAACACCCGCGAGTTGCCATACTTACGTATCCATGAAACTGCATAGTCATGATCCTTACGCTTCATGCCCTTGGCTTTCATGTTTTTTCCATTGAGGTCGAGGCTGAGCAGGATGCGCAATTTGTCGCGCGTGAAGTACGAGTCCTCTCGATATTGATAGATTTCATCGCGAATTCTGTCTCCAGTTTGGATATGATTACAAATTGGATGGTTGGGCTCTTCATTGTAAAGTGACACGGTATGATTTGCCCCCCAAGGGTGACCGTCGAATAGGCCGCCCATTGCTTCCAGGTAGTTGCTCCAGTTTCGGTGACAGTCGGTCGCCGCATGTATGCCAATCAGACCCTTTCCATTCATTAAAAAACGCTCGAAATTTTCCCGTGCGCGTCCTTGAGGAATCACATCATTACCGGTGGTGTTGAGCATGATGACCCCATCATAATTCATAAAGCTTGGGCTGTTGAAGACTGCGGGGTCTTCGCTGGCAACCACATTAAACGCGCCTGTGCGTTTCCCCATCTCAGTCAGTGCATGGACTCCAAAAGGGATCGATTGATGGCGAAATCCCTGTGTGCGTGAATAAACTAAGACAGTCCGCTTCTTATGTGGTGTGTGCACCTTCAGGGAGTTGATAGCGTCGATTAAGTCATCTTCTTTTTCAATGATTCGAATCTTAGCCTGTGCCTCGTGGATCTTTCTATCAATGGCACCTCGCTGTTGTCTTAGATCGCGCAGTTCGGATCGGATTTGATTGATCGATTGATTGGCGATGAGTGGATGCACACTCAAGGTGCATAGTATCAAGAGATAGCTTAAGAATTGTTTCATGGTCTGTAGGATGTGAATGGTTTTCAGCTTAGCGCTTGCTGTGTGATTGAGACGCTTTCGGGTGTGACCAGATTGCATCGATGGCTTGGTGTACTTCAGGTGCTTGCATGAAGGTGTCCCACAGTTTGCCACTGCGGTAGTTCTCGATCATCGGCGCGATGGGGCCGACATCGATACCGATGTAGCCATCTGCGATCCAGTCGCGGGTTGGGTTGAAGGCATCGTAGAAGCCAAACGGCCCCCAGAGCTCTGCGCCTTTCTCTAGGTAGAGTGTGCACATCATATCAATGACTGGTTCCGGTAGATAGGCGATGGAGGAAAGTGCCCCTGTCGGGGTGATGGTGCCATCGTCGGTGTGCACGGGTTCGTGTGCGCTGTATCCATCGGGGTTGAGACTTGCGGTGAGCCCCCAGTATTTTCCATAGCCTTTAAAGTTCTTCGGGTTCAGCTGAGCGTAATCGTGATTGGCTTGGGTGAGTTGAGTGAATTCGTCGAAGAGAGTACCGTCTTGGAGTGGCACCTTACGCGGATCGAGCCCGAGGTAGGAGTAATGCATGACAAACATCGGAATGCCATAGTCGTGATTGAGCAGTAGCTCGATCGGTCCGTCGACACCCTCAACGGTGCGTGGATTGTAGTAGTTTGGATTCTGGGCAACCCAGCCGTCCCAGTATACTTCGGGATCAATCGGAAAGGTGGGTGAGCCGACGCCGAGAATATAACAAATCTCTGCTTCATTGAAGCCGACGATGGGCAAGTCACTGAAGCCATGATCCGGTGACCAGTGCCAGATCATGACCTGCTCCGGCGTGTTCGGGTTTTGAATGAATTTGTCCCATTCAATTGCTTTCCAGAGTTTGTCTGCAGTTGCGCGGATGTTGGACTCGATAGTTGTGCTTCGATTGAAATACTCACGAGCGAAGATCAGGCCCTCTGCGATGATTCCGCTTTCCACCATGTCGGCGCCATTGTCGGTTTTGGAGAAGGGGCGCACTTTGCCGGTCTCGCCGTCGATCCAGTGAGGGTAGGCACCATAGAAACGCTCCGTTTGGTTTTGCAGGAAGTTGAGCGCTACTTCGACGTGAGCCGCGCCTTGTTCGCGTGTAATGAAGCCGCGCTCAATGCCTACGGCGATATTGAAAAAATACATGCCGGTTGATACCGCCGAGATCGCTTCGGGCTCCCAGGAGTCTTCAGCTCTGATGCCTTCACGCGGCAGGTGGCTGCCTGGGTAGGCGTAGTTGTAGAAGTAGCGGAAGCCTGCTTCCTGCACTTCGGTGAGAAAGATATCATGATCAAAGGCGGTGCTGGTTGCCCCGACGATCGGGGACCATTCAGCTGTCGTGTTGTCAGTAGGATTGATGGATCGCACGCGGTAGTAGTGAGTGACGCCTGCTTCGCCGATGTAATCTGAATACAGGTGCACGGTGGGTGTGATGTGCTCCAGCAGTGTAAACGGCCCGTCTACTGACTCAGCGCGCTCGATTTGATAGTGCAGACCTTCGCCCATGTTCGGCCAGACCAGATCGACTCGAAGCATGCGTGGTAGCGCTTCGACTTCTAAGTCGTTGCTGTCTGTGTTTGAGTTCTGATGCGAACAGCCGATGAGTGGTCCCAGCATGGCCGAAATAAGAAGTGATCTTGTGAGTCGATTCATGTGTATATGAATTGATTGCTTATATGAAAGCGTGAGGGGGCCCCATTGAATGAATTGATTCAGCTTCATTTGGTTTTTCAAGTATTATTAAAATGGATAAGCCTGTTTGGACGAAGGCTCACGGAAGACCCACGCCTTCCATTTTTCTTTGGTTTGTTGCCACTCTTCCAAGCTGCGTGTTGGATATGTCGCAGGCCAGCCGCCAGCGCGAAATTGTTCCGAAACTCCTTGGTCGTTGATGAACTGTCGCCATTGATCCAGCGCTTCCTGCAGCGTTTCTTTAACTGAAGCATAGCCGGCATGGTCGGCGAGGTTATCTAGCTCATGAGGGTCGTTCTGTAGGTCGAACAATTCGTATTTCGGCTTAGTCTTGCTGAAGAAGATTGATTGTTCCGGAGTGAGTTTTCCTTGCTGATGAAGAATGCTCATCTCAGCCAACATGGGATACATCCGCTCCTTATATTTGTTGAGCTGTAACCATGGGCGCTCGGGCATGAGATTGTGTATAAGTTTATACCGTTTGGAGCGAACCATCCGCATGGCATCGTGGGTGTCATCCATTTTATCCCGTGCGGCAAAGATGTATGAATGTGGGCGATAGTTTGTGCTGAGTAGATCCTGACCATGCAGTGGAGTTTCTGTGCTGATGTCGGCAGCTGCGAGTATGGTCGCTGTGATATCCAGACTACTTACGAGTTCATTATTGATTTGGCCGGGTTTGATGTGCCCGGGCCAGCGAATGAGCAGGGGTACATGAAGGCCCGGGTCGTAGAGAAATTGCTTGCCTCGAATATGGCAGCGGCCGTTGTCTCCGCTAATGATGACCATCGTTGATTCCGCCAGTCCTTCATTTTTCAACCGTTTCAAAATGCTGTCGATTTCTCGGTCGGCGATCTGCATTTGTTCGAGCCCATTTGCCCAGTCACGTCGGTTGAAGGGTGTGTCGGCATAGTAGGGCGGTAGCTCGACTCGGTTCTCTTCAATTGGACGAATTGGGTCGCGATTCCAGAGACGATGTGTGCTGCCGATCGTGATTTGTGCAAAGAAGGGTGTGTTGTTTGGTCTTTCGCCCCAATCTTTTCCCTGAAAACCTAAGTGTGTTGTGAAATTACAATCTGTTTTTCTGTACCCCATCAAACAGGTGAAATAACCATGGTCTGATAGCAACTGGGGAAAAGGGAGAATGTCGCACGGAAGTGCTTTTTGATTATGATCTGCGGTCCTGTGTTGGTGTGCGCCGATATAGTTTTGGTGGCAGCCGGTGATCATTGCCGAGCGGGCACTTGAGCAGACTGGTGCGGTCGTGAAAGCCGAATTATAACGAATGCCCTGAGTGGCAAATGCATCACAAGTCGGGGTTTCTATGCCAGTAGTCCCGTAAACCGACATGTCAGGGCACCAGTCTTCGAGAAGTATCCAAACGATGTTCGGTAGACTTTTGGTGTCCTTTGCAGCATGGATGGGGGAGTATAGAGCGACCAAGCTTACTAGAAGTAGAATAACTTTATCTATACGAAGCATAATTGGTGGTTTCGCGGGTTGCAGGTGCGGTTTCCTCTCGAGTTTGTGCTTAAGTTGCGGAGGCGTTTATGTTGCGCGCGTCGAGTTGTGCTTTGATTTCGTAGCAGCGTGCTTCGGTGAGTGGGTAGCGCAGTGTGAGGGAAATCGAAATGATACTGAGCACGAGTGGTAGGCCGATCTCAATGATGCGGAGCCAGAGTAGGGTGCGGGGTGCTTGCACGGACAGTGCTGTGGCATCGTGGAGGAGGGCTTCGATTTCGATATGCAGCGATTCTGGCTTGCTGACCCAATCGGCTGCCTGTGTCTGTAGGCGCAGTGTGCGTTCGGTGATCTGGGTCAGAGTTTGACTCAGTTTGTAGGTGTGTGCGGCATCGGTCGGGTTGGAGGTCGCGGTGGCTTCCAAGCTCGTTGCAAAGTCTGCAGCTAGATTAAAGGTCTTGTCGAATTGCTCCGAGAGTGTGTTGAGGCGCTCTGCTTCGGTGGTGCGCAGGGACAAATCTTTCTCATTACCGAAGCGCTGGTTCAACCAGAGTTCGATGTGTTCTTTGGTGGTTGCGGCAATCACGGGTTCACCTTCGGTTGCCCATGTCTGTGCATCGCGGGCGATTACTTCGTAGCAGCCAAAGAGTTCGGCCGAGTGCTTGCTTTGAGTCTCGTTAAACTGAGTCGCTACCAGTAGAGCGCCCGTGACAAAGCTGGCAAAGGCGGTGCCCATTTTAATGAACCACCAGTAGACCGAATAGTAACTGCCCTCGGAGCGGGTGCCGGTGTTGAGCTCATCTTCATCGCAGATGTCGCCGACCATCGACGCGCCGAGTGTGAAGAACATCAGCATGCCCATCGAGAGAAGCACTGTGGGAATGATGACTAGGTATGGGTTCTCAGGGTTGTAGCAGACAATTTTTGAAAGCTGTGCGATACACATTAAGCTGATCGCCAGCATCAGTGTTTGGCGCTTGCCAATGCGTGGACTAATCCAGTTGAGCGGAAAGACGGCAAGTAGGCCGGTGACTGCCCAGACCATTCCGTTGATGCCGAGTAGGGCACCCGCCGCGTATTGGTCGCCGCCATACAGATAGTAGATGGAGATGTAGTAATTGAACAGACCGACGAAGTTAAAGCCCATCGCGAGGGTGAAAATAATGAGCACGAGGCAAAGAAAGGTCTTGTTACGAATGGCGACCTGCATGTTGGCCCAAAACTGTGTGCGCTCTTGGTTTTGTGTGCTGGCATAGCCTGGCTCACGTGTGCCGAAAAACCACCACACGATCAAGGGAAGCATGATCACTGCGATGAACAGTGATACGTAGCGCATGCCATCGACGAGGGTGCCACCCGTTCCGCGCACAATTTCCAATCCGGCGAAGAACAGCAACCATGGCGTGCCCATGGCGAAGAGGTTGCCGAAGAAGCTTTTCGAGCTGAACAGGCGCGTGCGCTCGTGCGGATCCTTGGACATTTCCATGCCCAGCGCACCATGTGGAATTTCGAATAGGGTACAGGCGGTGAAAAAGATCAGAAGTCCGCCAAGGATGAAGGCGAGTTGTCCCCATTCGCCGATGCCATCCGGTACCCACCACATGCCTGCGAAACTAATCGCGACGAGTAGTCCGCCCACAAAAATATAGGGACGCCGACGCCCCCAGCGCGTGCGGGTGTTGTCGGAGAGGTGCCCCATGACTGGGTCGGAGACTGCGTCCCATAGGCGCGGGAAAATCATAATCACGCCGAGCCAGAACGCGCTCAGTCCGAGGCCGATGTTGCCGATCAGCCCCATGAGTTGACCGGCAATGTTAAACAGTGCGATCGGAATGATGCCGCCGCTGCCATAGGCGATCAGTCGTGGCCAAGAGATACGATCCTCCGGAGCAGGCCTGTAGGGAGAGTGGGGCATATGCGTGTGTTTAAATTTCGGCGCCGTTACTTTCGATGACTTTTCGATACCAATGAGCTGAGTCTTTTAAAGTGCGCTTGCCCGTCTCCATATCAACATGAATGAGGCCAAAGCGTTGACGATACCCTTGGCTCCATTCGAAGTTGTCCATCAGCGACCATGCATAATAGCCGATCATATCAACGCCTTCGTCCATCGCGCGCTTGAGTTCTTTCAGATATGCGGTGTAGAAATCAATTCGCTGCGCATCGTGCACCGCGCCGTCGGCTTGCACCCAGTCCATGCAAGCCAGGCCGTTCTCGCTAATGATCATGGGTAGTTTGTAACGCTCGTAGTTCCACTTCGTGCTCCAATAGAGCACCTCCGGTGTGATCGGCCAGTCCATCATCGTGCGCGGTGTATTGCCATTATAGGGGATTGTCTCTGGTCCGTTTGGGCCTGCTTTGACTTTACTATCACAAAAATAAAGATTGATTGCGAAGAAATCGAGCGGTTGGCAGATCGTCTTCATGTCCTCCGGATCGAAGTCGATCATCGCATCGCCATAGCGTTGGATGCCCGCTTTAGGGTATTTACCAAGCACGACGGGGTCGCTCCACCACGGGTCATTGAAGACATCCTTGTTCGGCACGCCAAAAGTCATTTCGTGCGCGGCCGAGATGTCTTCTGGTTTGTCGCTGGCAGGTGCCCAGGTTTTGCCAGCAGGTGCCCAGCCGACTTGTGCGGGCTGCTTTGAATGTTCACGGATCGCTTGGCAGCCAAGACCGTGCGCTAGTAGCACATTGTGTCCTGTGCGCAAAGTGTCTGTTAGGCTGAGCTTGAGGCCCGGCGCGTGGAAGTCATTCAGGTGCCCTTCGTTGATGAAGACCTGCGGCTCATTGAAGGTGATCCATTTTTCGACGCGGTCGCTGAGCTTCTCAACAACAACCGCAACATAGTCTGCATACCATTTCGGGCTGTCGGGATTGAGCCAACCACCACGATGAAAAAGGGCGAGAGGATAGTCCCAATGAAAAAGAGTGATGAGTGGCTCGATTCCTTTCGCCATCAGTCCATCGACCAGTCTGTCGTAGAAGTCCAAGCCCTTCGCATTTACTGCGCCTGTGCCGTTCGGCATCACGCGCGGCCATGAGATAGAGAAGCGATAGCTTTGCAGGCCGATGTCTTTCATCAGGCCGACGTCTTCGTTCAAGCGGTTATAGTGGTCGCAAGCCACGTCTCCACGGTCGCCATGAAGGATCTTGCCGTCTTCACGGCAGTAGGCATCCCATATCGATGGGCCTTTGTTATCTTGATTCCATGCGCCTTCGATTTGATAGGCTGATGTCGATGCGCCCCATGTAATATTCATAGAATTATCTAAAAATCAGTCGTCTAATAAGGGCAATAAAAATATTGGGGCTGTAGTGGCTAAGGGTTAGCGATTTGCTTGTGAATACCTGTTTTTAAGCTGCTCTCTCTTGGCCTTGAGGACGCAGATCAGAGACCTTCTTTAAATATCTGTGCCTATCTGTGGTGGAAGATTGCTCCGGCAGGCCTCCTCCGGTAGCTCATTTCTTTAGAGGGCAGTGTAGATCAACAGCTCTCCCACTAATTGACGATGAGCCTAAAGTAATCACTACTATGTGAAATTCTCAGTGATGAGCACTTCAGCGGCACTCTCTGCGGTGTAGGTTAGCGCGTGTGACGCGGGCAGAAGTGCGTTGTCGCCACCTTCGAGCGTGGCGTCGTCGTCTGCTTTGAGTTGGCCGCTGACGACACTCAGAATGCGCGGTGCGCCTGCTGCAAAGATCAAGGTTTCTCCAGCTGCGAGCTGAACCTTACGTAGGTCGAAGACATCACTCTGAGCGAGGATTTGCTCGGTCTTGTTCGATGGTTTGAGGGTCTGAGGTTCGAAGTCATTGAAGTCGGTGCTCTTGACCGACTCATCAATATGCAATTCGCGCGGTGTGCCGTCGAGGCCGACGCGGCCCCAGTCATAGACCCGGTAGGTAGTATCTGAGTTTTGCTGAATTTCTAGAATCAAATTGCCACCGCCGATCGCGTGGATGCGTCCACTCGGAATGAAGATCGATTCACCGGCTTGCACATGCATTGTATGCACAAGTGGCTCGAGGTCGTTGTTCTTAAGGCCTATTTCGAAGTCTTCGCGAGTGACGCTATGCTTCAGACCCGCCATCAGTGTCGCATCTGCTGTGGCGTCGACAACATACCAATTCTCAGTCTTTGGTTCGCCGCCGAGGCTGGGTGCGATGTCGGCGGGCGGGTGGACCTGTAGGCTCAGCTTCTCTTGGCAGTCGAGCCATTTGACTAAAATAGGGAAGGGGCGTTCTGCAGACCAGCCAGAACCCATAATGCCCTCGGGGTTTGCCGCGATCAGTTCGCGAATCGTTGCGCCTTGAGCAGTCGTCGACTGTGCTTCGGGGCGATCTACAATTTCCCAGCTTTCGCCGATTACTTTGCCATTGGGTAGGCGACGTCCGAGTTTTTGTTCAAAATTGGTACCGCCCCAGACGCGTTCTTGGTAAATCGGAGTGAAGAGCATATGTTTCATAAAAGTATATTAATAATAATCGATTACGATATCGTTCATTGTAGTATGGCCGTGTTCGTTGGTACCTGAAATGCCATTGGACGGAATCACAACGAATAAACGTGCAGCGTCGGGTGGCAACTTGATTTGAACAGTGCCATGAATTTTCTCCACAATAAATTGGTGGCTGACCGAATCGTAGAGGTCGGCCAGTTCAGTGCCTATACTGCTACCCGCATGATATCGTTGAACAGGTTGTAATATTGGTAAGTCGGATACGTGGGTGCGTGAAAGTAGTCAGTCGCCAAGCAATCGAGGCGCTGATTTATTATTTGATGTAATCATTTGCTAATTTGTTTTATTACTTTATACAATAGTACACGTAAGTATTTAAAATTCTGGCTTTTAAACTTGCTTATGTGTGGCAATTGAATTGTCAAAATAATGTTAAATTATAGTCGGAGTGTATGACCATGTGTGCTGCTAGTCCGCAGTTTATTACTGGATCAGTCACTTTTTGATCATGGATAACAGGTTGGAAGTCAGTAATTTATACTAAGAATGAGTAAGAAAGAACTACATGGCATTCGATTGATGGCCCAAAACCTGGGTGTATCTACAGCAACTATTTCTCGTGCATTGAGTCCTGAGACTTCGCATCTTGTTAAAGAAGAGCGGCGTAAAGAGATTTTAGAACTGGCCGATAAGATGCGATATCGTCCTAATCCTGGCTCGCGTTTGATTCAGCGCGGTGTGGGCTCTACCATAGGTGTTTTGATTCCAGGTGATGAAGATGTGTTCTTCTCTGAATTTTACGGCCGCTTCTTGAATGAAATGATACAAGCCACTAAGGATACAGTATCTGAAGTTCGTATCAATGCACTGACTCACGAGACTGGCAACATTCTTGAAGAGTTGCGCCATATAGGCCTGGGTTGCTCAGGGTTGGTCTATGCTGGATTGCCTCTTTCCATTGAAGACATGGATCAAATTTCTAATTACCATAGTCCATTGATCTTATTGAACTCGGTCATCCCTGTTGAATACCCTATAGAGAAAGTTAATTGCCATGTTATCGGAGTCGATAATTACGGTGGCGCAGTAGCTGCTGCAAACTACATTGCCAAACAAGGTCATAAGCGTATCGGCTTGGTCGTAGGTCCTGAAGAGTCCCGAAATTTCTCGGAACGCACAAAAGGTTACCTCGATGGTTTAAAGAAAGCTAAAATCTCAATACCTGACGAGATGATCTTCGCAGCGTCGTATGACCAGGAGTCAGGCAGAGCCGGCTGCGAATACTTCATGGGGCAAAAGCAAATGCCCACAGCGTTGATCTGTGCCAGTGATAATATTGCCTTTGGTGCTCTAGATTTCGCCAAGGAACATGGTCTTAAATGCCCTAAAGATGTGTCGATTATCGGATTCGATGACGGTCCGTGGGCGATGGCTTGTACTCCGAAGTTAACGACAATGCGCCAGCCAATCGGAACACTGACGGCGCGTGCAGTTGATATTTTGATGCAATCAGTCGCTGACCCGGAGGCGAATTACCGTCAACATATTAATTTAGATACGATCCTCAATATCAGGGATTCGACTCGCTTCATGCTTAAGAAATAAAGCGGCACTCTGTTGCAGGTCTTTACTTTAATTAGGTAAAGTCCATTTTCTGCGTGACCGATAAGGTCGCCTGATCGCTTAGCAAGTCTACATACGGGTTAGCCCCATCAGGAACTCGCGGTTACCATCGGTACCTTTAATTGGTGAGTCCATGGTACCGATGAGTTCAGATCCAGAGAGCTGTTGCAGTGCAAAGGTCTGAATGTTGTGCAAGATACGTTCTTGCACAGAGGCGTCGCGTATAATGCCGCGGCCAGCGTCGACTTCGTGCTTTTCGGCTTCAAATTGTGGTTTAACCAGGGCGATGAGTCGTCCGCCGACTGCGAGGAATTGCCACACTGCGGGCAGTACCTTGGTCAGTGAAATAAAGGAGAGATCCATGACGATGAGCGGATACTCATCGTGCGGTAGATCGCCCAGTTTGAGATGTCGGGCATTGGTTTTTTCAATATTAGTCACGCGTGGATCTTGAATCAACTTGTTGTGCATCTGCGCACGACCAACATCTACACAAGTCGCTGCGCTACTGCCACGTTGCAAACAGCAATCGGTAAAGCCTCCGGTCGACGCACCGACGTCGAGGTGGTGTAGCCCGCAGATGTCGATTTGAAATTGGTCGAGGAAGCCTTCAAGTTTTTCACCGCCACGACTGACGAAGCGTGGTGGTGATTCGACTTCGATGGGTGCATCTGCTGGCAAAGTGCGCCCGGGCTTATCGAGTCGGTCAGTGCCGAGCTTAACCTTACCAGCGAGAATCAGTGCCTTTGCGCGAGAGCGCGTAGCGACTAATCCTTGGGCGACTAAAAGCTCATCAAGTCGTATTTTTTTAACGTTGGACATATCAAAAGTGCGCTACGGACCGTGGGTCTAGTCATGCACGTGTGGCGCTACATTTGTTTGTGACGTAGCTGGTATTGGCACATCGCTGGAGCGAATGTGTAGATCGCGCTGTGGGTAGGGGATCTCAATCTGATTGGCTTTAAAGGAATCCCATATTTCAAGCAGCACCTGACTCTTAACGTTCGCTACCCCGTTGGTAGGGTCGGCGATCCAAAAGCGTAGCTCTAAGTCGATGGAGCTGTCGCCAAAACTAAGCACATGGCAAACTGGTGTTGGCTCGCTGAGCACGCGGTCGACTGATTTGGCTGCTGTGATGATGAGTTGTATACACTGATGTGGATCAGAATCGTAGGACACACCAATCGGTATTTTCATGCGCACCAAGTTGTTGGTAAAAGTCCAATTAATCACGCGCTGTGTAATTAGGTCTTCATTGGGTATAAGATGTTCGGTGCCGTCGCGTGTAATCACCGACGCGTAGCGAGCCCTTAGGTTATTAATCCATCCATAGGTGCCGTCGATTTCAATCACATCGCCGGGCTTGATGGAGTTGTCCACCAGCAGCAGAATTCCGCTGATA
>Ga0228626_1000358_pt1 | contig 20825 bp, 15 predicted proteins | sample 31DmetaG_FD_183028 | JGI IMG/M metagenome (GOLD analysis project Ga0228626, IMG submission 183028) | Seawater microbial communities from Monterey Bay, California, United States - 31D | ecosystem: Environmental > Aquatic > Marine > Coastal | place: USA: California | collected 2016-10-26
AAACTTGTCGTCCCGTCGATGTTAGCTACCCAACCTTCCATGACAGGAACTAGTGGCATGCCGGCAGGCGGAGGAAGGGACAGGAAGCGTTCTCCGAAGGTTGAGGTTTGGGCTGCTGCTATAGTAGTGATAAGCAGCAAAGCGCTGCATGACGAAAATTCAAAAAACTTTTTTATGTTTTGCATCTCTGGTCTCCCCCAAGATCGACTTCGTGATCGCGACAAGTGGTGTGCAATCAGAAGTGCCTCTGACTACACCTATTCTGTTTGTATCTCGATTGGCTGAGAATTGCTCCCAATATTTTTCTTATAAGAATGTAGACTCAGCAATAAGGCGAACAGGATAAACGCCATTGTCTCTATAGTCTAGGCTGTAAAGGCGTTAATGTGTCTCTTAATGCTAGGAAAATTAAACAAAGTGTAACAAGATTTTACTTTCTTGCTTTCTGTGCGTTGACCCAGCTGAAAGAACAGGATCTATTTTTCTCTGCTTTTTGGCAAATGTAGCTAGCTTGTGCTGGATAAGCTAGTTAGCTTTCCTGCCTGCATTTGTTTATTTTTCTTGGCGAGAGTTATGGGTAGTTAGTGTAGAATGCTTAATCTTTTTAGTAGTTGATTGAGAGAAATATGAAGTTCAAAAACGCTTTCTTTGAATATTTTGGCATTTTTGCTTTAGGCACATTTTGTATTTACGGCACACAACGCCCCTCTTTCAGCGTAAAACGGGCAAAATCGATTGTTAGAGCACGCACAGCTATTCAACTCATCGTTCTGTTTTATGCAGCTCTCCTTCCTTTGTCGTTGCAGGCAACACTAAAGCGAGTCAGTGATTTTGCGCTTATTGATACCCAAGGTGAATTCCATCAATTCAGCCGGTACCGTCATTTGAACGGGATCGTAATGATGGCATTTGATGAGGGTTGCGAGTCGATGCGTTTTGATATTGAGCAGTTCAGGGAATTAGAAGCCAAGTTCCGTGATTCTGATTTGGTTTTTTTGCTACTAGATGTTCAAGGGCGTGACCGGAACAAAATAAAAAACTTAGAGCTCTTAGAGAACGGTAATTATTTGCCTCTTTTAGAGGATGATGGTCAGTTAGTTTCCGAGCTTTTGGAATTTAGAAATGCTGGAGAAATTAGAGTTCTAAATCCAGAGAGGCTTAATGTCTATTTTGAAGGGTTTCTGTCTGGCGAGACGGAAGATTCGCCCTTATCTTTGCTTTTGGGAAATTTATCAGATGCTCCGCCAAGCGATACCGTATCGACAACCGATCAAGTGCCTAACGATTCAATGGGTTGTCCGATTTCTTTTCAAAGTCGCGATAAGCACAAACAAAACCCGCCAAGTTACACAACAGAGGTCGCACCGATCATTATTGAAAAATGCACAGAATGCCATCGGAGGGGGGGTGTAGGCCCGTTTGCGATGGATAGTTATATTATGCTGTTGGGATGGTCGCCGATGATTCGGGAGGTTCTTCTCAATAAGCGCATGCCGCCCGCTCAGGTCGATCCATATTTTGGGCGATCGGATATGGCGCGTTATCTAAGTGACGTTGAGCGACAAACAATTGTTCATTGGATAGATAATCGTGCGCCTCGCGGTGACGAAGTTTTAGACCCATTAGTTGAAAATGCAGAAAACTTGGAGGGTCAAACGAACGGTTGGATTATTGGTGAGCCAGACTTGGTTATTACTGCGGATTCAAATGCTGTGCCCTCTACTGGCGTAATGGATTACATATACTCTGATGTGGATCTGCCGTTCACTGAAGATAGATGGTTGAAAGCGCTTCAGTTTAAACCAGGTGATCCTTCTGTCCTTCATCATCTCATGGCATTTGTGACCGATCCGAGCGAAGACTTTTGGGGCGAGGAAAGAGATAAAGAAACCGCAGTGAGGCGGTTTGTTGACGGATTCTCACCGGGCTCTCAGACTTTTACAGAGTTCGATTCGGGGGCTGGTGTTCTTATTCCCGCAGGTCATCGACTATCGTTGCAGTTTCACTATGTTACGAATGGTCAGTCTACTGAGGATGCGACGCAAATAGGCTTGTATTTTGCGGACGCCCCCGCGAAAGCTGAACAGAAAGTTATTGCGCTGTCGAAACGGTTTGTGCTTCCACCAAATGACCCTAATTTTGAACTTGAGGCTGAGCACGTTATTGCTAAAGATATTGTTCTTTCGGGCGTGAGAGCGAGAATGAGTTTCAGGGGTAAAAAAATGAAATTTGTTGTCTCCGATCCTGCCGGAAACGAAAAAACTATATTTAGTGTCCCAGCTTATAACTACGGTTGGCAGCCTCACTACAAATTAGAAAAGCCGGTTTTGGTAGCTGCTGGAAGTACGCTAAGAGTGGTCGGTGCGTTGGATAATTCGAAATCTAATCCGACGAACCCAGATCCTGAAAAAGAGATAAAGTTTGGGTTCAATAGTTGGGAAGAAATGTTTACTGGCTATTTTACTTATTATCAAAAAGTGGACTGATCCAGTTCGAGAGAAGGCCGTGTTTGTCTGTTATACGTGGATTCTTCTTATCAAAAGGTACATTGTTTAAATGTCCTCTCTTTTACGCTCGCTGATTTTGAGTGATTGCTGATATGACCGAGTCTTTTGCAAACGAAACGACAGACATTTATTACGGCTGGAAAATTGTTGCTGCGATAATGTTTATCCTCACTTTTGCGAGTGGTCTTAGCTTTTACAATCATCCGGTGTATCTCAACGAACTTGCCTCGAGAGATGATTTTGATTTAGGAACAGCGTCTTTTGCTGTTTCTTTATTTTTTCTCTCAGGCGGGGTTTCGGGACTTGTCGTTGGGAAATGGGTTGAGAGGGTAGATCCAAGATATTGCATTTCCTTTGGAGCTTTAATCTCCGCTGTAGCGCTAAGTTGTATTGCGTATGTGGAGACTGTTGGTCAACTTTATGTAGTTTATATATTTTTCGGTGCTGGATTTAGTGCATCGTCCCTTATCCCAGCAACAACTATCGTCGCGAGATGGTTCAGAAAAAAAAGAGCAATGGCTCTCTCTATCGCGTCTACCGGGCTCTCGTTGGGAGGAGTTATTCTGACTCCCCTAACTATCATGCTTGTTGATGAGCTTGGTTTTAAAACTGTTGCACCGATGATGGGTTTCCTTTATCTAGCGGGGGTTATTCCCGTGGCCTGGATATGGCTGCGAAAAAGCCCTGAAAGTATGGGTTTAAAAGTTGACGGTGGTCTTTTGGATAAAGAAGAGGCAGATTCAGGTGCCGAAGATGATGGGTTGAGCTTTGCTGCAGTTCGCAGGATGAAAAATTTTTGGGGAATCAGCACTGGCTATATATTTTTGATGATGGCGCAAGTCGGGGGAATTGCCCATCAATACGGACTGTCGCGTGAGTTACTGAGCGAAGAAGAGACCGCGATTGCAGTCGCGATTCTGCCTATAACGAGCATTATTGGACGCTTGGCAGGTGGGTGGGTGATCGATCGCATGTCGATAAGAGTGTTTGCTATCTGCATAATGATCCTCCAAGTATTGTCGCTATGCATGCTGGGATTCGGAGCGAGTATTTTTACCCTGTGCGTCGGCCTTGCTTTGTTTGGGGCGACAGTTGGTAATCTTCTGATGCTACAGCCTCTGCTGATAGCTGATGCCTTCGGGTTGAAAGATTATTCAAGAATTTTCTCTATGGCAAACCTGATGTCCTCCTGCGGCACAGCTGTGGGTCCTGCGCTACTTGGTTATTTCGCGGTGATTAATGCTGGGGATTACACCTGGCCATACGCGATTGCAGCGGCGGCGGGAGCAAGTGGCCTGGTGCTTTTTTTGTTGGGTGGCCGAGAGTCGTTTGACCTCGTTGAGCAAGGGAAATCGCCAGAAAAATAGAGCATTTGAAACAGAAGGATTTGTCCTCCCCTGTCGTACAAACAACATTGTGTGAGATTAGAGAGGAAGCAGAAAATGGAACGATCTTATAGTTTCATGGCGAAATTGATGCACTGGACGTTCCCCGGCGTCTTTGTTTACGGAGTCTTAATAGCGGTCGATGAAGTCGAAGAGCTCGAGAATTCAACTGTTCTTTTGGAGGAAGTGATTTTTACTATAATCTTCCTCTCGCTGTTACTTTTTCGATTCGTTTTCATGCGTCGTGCACGAACAAAAATGCCTTCGCTTGATATGCCCAGAAACTTGGTTCTGTTGTCTCGAATCGTGCATCTGGGGATGTATTTTAGTCTTGCCTTGATCGGGGTAACGGGATTAATAATCGGAGGTTTATTTCACTTCGGAGTGAAGGGAGGTTCAGTGCTTGAAGCTACTCTTTTGTTGCACGAAATAATTATTTGGACATTTGTAAATCTAATGGGGTTGCATATCGCTGGCGCGATTTATCATCGGTTTAAAAGAGATGGAGTCTGGAACGCCATGGTTCCGATATTAAGGGAGGGCACTGGAAAATGAGCTCGCTATTGGAATATGCTGGGACCGAGATAAAGCAATGAGTGGGGCAAAAACATATAAAGGCTTAAGATGCTCGGTAATAACACTGATGTTTTTTAGTTCGCTTGCGGTGGGTGCATCTTTCAAAGATAGCACGTTAGCACTTCCATATGTGGTTGTAGGCGACGCGACCTATAACGTCACTTTGCGTTTAGTTTCAAGTGCCAACTCAATTGCATTTTCATTGGGTAATTTTACGCAGTACCCAAAAGAAACCGTAGCTCCATCAAATGCTTCTTTTTTTAGTGAAAACGTTCTGACTATACCCGCGCTTAGGGCAAGCAAAACTTCTTACCAAATACAGTTGAGTTATCTTGAAAACGAGGGGGTTTTCAAATTATTGGAAGATCCTTTAATAATAAAAACGGACACCGATGGTATCCTCTGCAGCTATGTTGACAGTACCCCCAATGAGCAGGAGTCACTGAGCATTACCAGCACTTCCGCCTGGAAGTGTGCTGATGGGAATCGAGTACTCACTGCGAACGGCATCCCTGATCATAAGGTCGGACAATTTCCGAACCCTAATAATCCGAATAAGATCTCCGAGCAGTCAGTTTCGGCAAGTTACCCGCTTACTCCTATCGAAACTGAAAGCGCTACGATGATGGGGGGTCCGCTGGGAGTAGTTGGATACATACTTAATGGAGTAAAAATTGATGCGAACACGGCTGGCACTTGCAATGATACAGGCAGTGCTTGCAATCTGGCAGGCGGGACTGGGACATGGAGTATAGAAGCTCTGGGGCAAACTCATTTTAATTTTGGGGATGACGAAAATCATGCGCACGTTCAGCCCGGAGGTTCCTACCATTACCATGGGATCCCAGAGGGATTTGTTACTAAGTTGAGTGGGGATGAGCCTGCAATGACTCTCATTGGCTGGGCAGCAGACGGGTTCCCCATTTATGCAAGGTACGGTTACAACGAGGCTAGCGATAGCACTTCTGGTTTGAAAGTAATGAGAGGAAGTTATGGCTTCGTTAAAGATATTGATTCATCCAGACCCTCGACCGAACTATATGCGCTTGGGACTTTTGGGCAGGACTGGGAGTTCGTTGAGGGTTTAGGCGATTTGGATAAATGCAATGGCCGCTGGGGAGTTACTCCTGAATTTCCTCTTGGCATCTATCATTACTATGCCACCGATTCTTATCCGTATCTTCAAAGATGCGTAAAGGGAGAGGCAGTTGGGTCAACTGGTCTTGGCGGTAGCCCTCCACCTGGAGGTGGCCGTCCTCCACCTGGCGGTGGCCGTCCGCCAAGCTCACCCGGTAGCTAGTTGATGCGCCTCCGAGCGTCCAGACCGAGGTTTTGGGTTTTAATAATGCCTTTAATCCTTTGCTTGACCTTTTTTACGTCGGTAGCGAATGGTCATCTAATCAATCCGCAGCATGGCTCTTTAAATGTTACAGAGGATGGAGCTTATTTGGTTATTTCGATTCCCGCCTCAGCTTTTAGAGATATCGATAGGAACTTGGACGAGGCAATATCAATAGCTGAGTTCAATCAAAGTCGGGGGGCTATTTTAAGAGCTGTAAACAGAGAGGTGCACCTTAGTGCGGAGACTAATAGCCTAGTTTTGGAGGGGGTTATGTTTTCGCCTGAAATTTCTCATGAAGATCAGAATAACGTAACCCATGTGGTTGTTATGGGTCGATTTTCTTTACCTGAAACTGCGCCTGCCACACGGCTTCAAATAAATTTGTTCGGTCAAGGAGCTAATGAAAATTTTTTCAAAATCCTCATCACGCGTGGCTCAATTGAGACCTCGATCAAGCTGACGCCAGAGGAGCCTTCAGTCGCGCTTACGGGATTGGATCCCCGTTAAAAATTGAGCCAGAGGGATGGGGCTCGGGTTACTTTTCCATCTAGTGTAGTCCATGTATGAGATGTGCTGCCCGAGACCAAGATTCTGCTGTTTGCAGAAGAACGAATTTCATAATTAAACGTTATTTTTCGACTACGATTTTCTGTTATCCAAGCCCTTATATTGACGCGATCCCCGTAGGTAAGGCTACCAACGTAACGAACTTTGACGTCGGTCACAGGTAAACGGTAGCCGCTTTTTTCAATTAGTGCATAATCTTTACTTCTGTCGCGCATGTACTGACTTCGAGCCTCTTCAAAATACACGATATATGCTGCGTGATGGACCACACCCATCGCATCTGTTTCTGCGTATCGAACGGGGAATTCTGTTTCACTGACCTCTTTTTCTTTACAGTTATTTTCTTCTGACATGTTCATTATCCTGCTATATGGTAATTTTAGCTAAGTTATTTTAGATTAGAGAACGGACCATAAATTGTAACGTCAGGAGAGCGAATTGAAAAATTATAAGATAATGAACGCTAACGGCTCAGTATCAATTGGAATTCGTTGTCTGGTTTCGGCCGCGAGTATTTCGTTGCTGGTTGCATGTGGGCCAGTGGTCGATGAAGAGGCTGTTGGGGTAGGTGATGCGGCTAGTATTATTTTTAAAGGTTCGCATATCATAACCATGGATGAAAATAATTTAGCTCCAGAAGCGGTGGCAGTTCGTGATGAAAAAATAATTTTTGTTGGGTCAGAAGAGGGCGTGAAAAACTTTCAGGGGCCAGATACTCGATTAGTTGAGTTAGGCGATCGAGCACTTTTGCCCGGCTTTATAGATGCGCACGGACATTTTTCCTCGATGGCTCGGGCGGCAGATCTCGTTGATCTCTCTTCACCGCCGGTTGGTGTCGTCGAAGAAATTGACGATATCGTAAGGCTTTTAAGATTGTCTATTGAAAATGAGCGAATCCCCGCGGGACAACAGGTTGACGGGTTTGGCTATGACGACTCTTTACTTGAGGAGGGTCGTCACCCAACTCGAAATGACCTTGATCGAGCTTCAACTGAACATCCGATCGTTATCCGTCATGTATCAGGACATCTTTTGGCAGCAAACTCACTGGCGCTTTCGAGTGCGGGTGTTACAGCGACCACCCCTGACCCCGCGGGCGGAGTTGTGCGACGAAATCCTGATGGCTCGCCTAATGGTGTCATGGAGGAGACAGCTATGGGTTTGTTGCCGGCTGGAACCGGAATGACCGATGAGCGTTTTGCTGAGCTTCGGAGGAAGGCGCTGACCCTTTATGCCAGTTACGGTATAACGACGATCCAGGATAGTAATTTAAGTTTGGAGTACATCGACTTAATGAGGAAAGAATCGGCAGAACAGTCATATCCAATTGATTTGGTGGCTTACGCGATGGGCAATGGAATGACCGACGATGTCTTGGATGGTTTATCGCATGAGGGCACTTATTCAAGTGGTTTTCGTATGGGAGGCGTGAAATTTATTTTGGATGGGTCGCCCCAAGGAAGAACAGCCTGGATGACCGAACCCTACGACGAGGGTCCTCCCGGCGCGGCGGCAGATTACGTGGCTTACCCCAGTTATCCACCTGAGATATACAAGCAAAGGATCCCTAAGCTAATTGATCGAGGTATGCCTGTCTTGGTCCATGTAAATGGCGATGCAGCGATCGATCTCATGCTCGACGGAATTGATGCGATTCCCAAGCCCCTTCCTGACCACCGGACTGTTGCTATTCATGCCCAGCTTGCTCGGGAAGACCAGTTAGATCGAATAAAAGCGCTCGGGGTGGTGCCGTCTTACTACGCGGTGCACCCATTTTTTTGGGGAGATTGGCATAGACTCAGCTTCGGGGAGGCTCGAGCGAGCTTTATCAGTCCTATTGCCTCGACAGTTGAGCGTGAAATTCCGTTTACCATTCACAATGATTCGCCAATTGTTCCTCCGGACATTATGCGGTTGCTATCAATTGCTGTGAACCGTGAGACTCGCAGCGGCTATATCCTGGGACCCGATCAGCGGGCTTCCGTGGAGCAAGCTTTATATTCTGTGACGCGAGGCGCGGCTTATCAATATTTTGAAGAGTCGAGAAAAGGTTCCATAGAGGTTGGTAAACAGGCAGATCTTGTTATTTTGGCGTCAAACCCGCTGCGCTCAGATCCGGCACTTTTGGCAGACATCGACATCGAAGAGACTTTTTCAAGAGGTCGCAGTGTCTACAGTGCACCGGTAGATTAAAAATAAATTGAGGATAAATGATGGCAGTCGAAAGAAATGGAAACGAGATAGATAAAAAGAACATTGCATTTATTGGTCTAGGAGTGATGGGATATCCAATGGCCGGACACTTGTCTCGCTCCGGGTTCAATGTGAGGGTATATAATCGAACTGAGCAGAGAGCGAAGACTTGGGTGACGGAATTTGGCGGAGATTATGCGATGACGCCGAAAGAAGCAGCAAGTGATTGTGATATTGTTTTTGTTTGTGTTGGAAATGATGATGATGTGAGAGCCGTTGTCTTGGGCGATTCAGGCGCTTTGGCTGGAATGAATAAGGGGGGCGTTTTAGTTGACCACACCACCGCGTCTGCTGGACTTGCGAGAGAGCTCTCTAAAAAATCAGCCTCTTTAAATATTGGTTTTTTAGACGCTCCGGTTTCGGGCGGCCAAGCGGGTGCCGAGAATGGAGCGTTAACTGTGATGGTTGGTGGCGAGCCTGCGGTTTTTAAGATTGTGCAACCATTTATGGAGTCTTACGCGAGCTATAGCAATTTGCTCGGTCAGGCCGGCAGTGGTCAGCTTGCTAAAATGGCTAATCAGATCTGTATAGCCGGCGTGATTGAGGGTTTGGCGGAGGCGCTGAGTTTTGCGCGCCGCGCAGGTTTGGATGGTATTGAACTGATTGAGACGATCTCGAAGGGAGCGGCCGGTTCTTGGCAAATGTTGAATCGTCACGAGACGATGCTTGATGGGAAATATGATTTTGGCTTCGCCGTTGATTGGATGCGCAAGGACCTAAACATTGCACTTGAGGAAGCTGCTTTAAACGGTTCGCAATTGCCGCTGGTTGAAATGGTTGATCGGTTTTATTCTGAGATTCAAGAAAAAGGCGGTGGGCGCATGGATACCTCCAGTTTGTTGACCCGATATGATTGATTACCGTGGGAGAGAGGACAAGTCTCGGACTAGTCTAGCAAGGCGAGCTTACATAATGAGATGATGTGGGCTCGGAAACGAAGGTTGCTTTGATATTGCGATGGGGTTTGTGTTCAGAAGAGTGGTCTTTCTGGATTGCTTTTTAGATAAATCTAGATCCAATGGAAGGTTTATAAGACCCTAGCTTACGGTTGATTGTTTGAGCGTAAACATTTACTTTACCGCAAGAGTTTTTTTTGGGGGAAGAAGAAAATGAAAAGTAAATCTTATCTAGTGATATTGGTATTGTTAGGGGCGTTCGGCGTGGGTCATGCGCAGCAGGATACTTCGTACCAAGTTTCTCTGAATGCTTATGGTCAGCCCAACTTGGAGGGTGTTTGGAACTTTTCATCTAATATCCCCATGAGGAGAGCTAGAAAGTATGGCGATCAGGAATTTTTAACCGATGAGCAAGTTGAAGAGCTCAAGGCGAAACAAGCCGCGGACGCCGCTGCCGCAGATGCTGCCGCGGCAAGACTCGTTATAAACCCTGATGCCCCCGCAGTGACATCTAACCCGGGAGGCTATAATGACTTTTGGTTTGAATCGGCGGGCATTGGAGAAAACGTCCGAACTTCGCTGATCGTTTACCCAAGAAATGGGCGCGTGCCGCCCACTGTGGAGGGAGCACCGAGAGCCACAGGTGGGTTGGGCCCTGACATCCCAGGAACCAGACCTGTTCGGTATACGGTTGGTGGCATAGCAAAAAATGGCCCAGAAGATCGGGGGCTTTCTGAACGTTGTATTGTCGGGTTCAATTCCGGCCCGCCTTTTGTGCCGAGCCTATACAATAATAATGTCCAAATAATCCAGAGTCGGGATACGGCTGTTATCATGACTGAAATGATACACGATGCCAGAATTGTCCAGCTGGGCAAAGAGGAAGAATTAAGTCAGGACATCAGACTTTGGTCTGGCGATTCTCGCGGATACTATGATGATGAGACTCTTGTTGTTGTTACCAAAAATTTTAACGGTTTGAGGCAAACGTTTGGCAGCGTCGGTAGCAATGAGGAAATGATACTCACGGAGAAGTTTACTCGACGTGGTTACGATCAAGTTGATTACGAGTGGACAATAGAGGATCCAGCTACATTTACTGATAAAATCACGGCCATAGTTCCAATGACGAAGGTGGCAGGTCAGATTTTTGAATATGCATGCCACGAGGGTAATTATGGTATGACAAATATTCTCCGTGGAATGCGGCGAGAGGAACAAGATCAGTCAGGGGATTAAGAAATTGTTACGTTAAGTGATGTTGTTTTTAATATAATAGAAGGTGGTACATGAGAAATTCTTTTAAAATTTTAATTGCAATGGTGTGCTTAGTCGCTTTAGGAACTGGTGCAGTTCGTGCTCAGGAAATAGCGAGAACACCTGATGGCAAGCCAGATTTGAGCGGTATTTGGCAGGCAATAACAGCGGCGCATTTCGATGTCGAACCGCACGCGGCTTCGGAAGGACCGCACCCCGGTTTGATGGGAGCTATATCGGCGGTCCCGGCAAGCCTTGGTATTGTCGAAGGGGGTAAAATTCCCTATACAGAACAAGCGTTGCGTGTTCGGGATGAGAATCGTGAGGGTGGGATAGATGCCGACCCGCTAACGAAGTGTTATATGCCGGGTGTCCCTCGGGCAAATTATCTGCCTTTTCCTTTTCAAATCGTTCAGTCTGAGGATGTGATACTGATCGCGTATGAATTTGCGGAATCAAATCGGATTTTATACGTTGATCAACCTGAGCTGGAGTCGCAAGTTGATGCTTGGATGGGGCATTCCAATGCGCATTGGGAGGGGGACACATTGGTTGTTCGAGTGACGGGTCAGATGCCCGACACTTGGTTTGATCGCGCAGGGAACCACCATAGTTGGGAAATGGTTGTTGAAGAGCGCTGGACTCCCATGGGGCCCAATCATCTAAACTATGAAGCGCTTATCACGGATCCCAATACATTTACAGATCCCTGGAAAATAAGCTTGCCGTTATATCGTAATATCCGAGAAGATATGCAGCTTCTCGAATTCAAATGTGCCGAGTTTTCGGAAGAGTATCTCTATGGACAGTACCGTAAACCAGGTACTCCAAGGGGCAACCCTCAGTGAGTTAGGTGAGCGAAATAACTTATCTAGGTTACATTAAAGTTATTTCGCTCTAAGATTTGTGGGTGGTCTATCAAAAAAGTAGGTCAAATCTACCGTTGCTGAATCTCTCCGGCGATTCGCTGAACATCATCAAGCACTCGAAGTAAATTGCCGCTCCATATGGCTTTAATATTTTCCTCGCTGTACCCGCGTCGGACTAGCTCTAGAGTCACGTTGAACGTTTCAGATGCATCATTCCACCCCTCTATTCCTCCGCCACCGTCAAAATCAGAAGCGATTCCGACATGTTCGACTCCGATCAGGTTAACAAGAAAATCAATGTGATCAACAAAATCCGAAACGGTTGCCTTCGGTGCTTCATCACGACTTAAACTTTCATCGTTGGCGGCACGTTCGAGATACTGACGTCGGTCTTCGTTGATGTAGCTCCCAAAAGCAACCGTTTGCACTACGCCACCATTTTCTTTGATTCGCAGTAGCGTCTCGTTATCCAGATTACGTGTGTGATTAGTGAGTTCGCGGGCGGAGGAATGCGATGCGATGACCGGTGCCTGAGTGAGATCTAACATTTGTAATATAGATTCTTTTGAAGGGTGCGAGATGTCGACTATTATACCCCATCTATTCATTTCTTCGATTGCCTGACGACCGAGTTCACTGAGTCCGTTGTGTAGATAAATGCCATCTGCATCACCTGTATGTGAATCAGCAAACTGGCTGTGTCCGTTATGAGCGAGAGACATGTATCGGCCACCTCTATCATGAAAATCTTTTATATTGCTTAAATCTAGCGCAATTGGATATGCGTTTTCGATTCCAATCATCGCCACTTTCTTCCCTGTTTTCGCGATGCGTCGAACGTCATCAGACGTGTATGCTAACTCGATTTCATCAGGAGCAATTTGGTCGGCCAAAAGATGAATCGCCTCAAACTTATCAATCGCATTTTCGTAGGCTATTTTATAACCCTCGTCGTCCAAAGTGCTTTGAGCGGTGTAAACAATGAACCATGCGGCGTCAAGCTTGCCAGCTTCCATCTTTACAAGATTAACCTGGGTATCAAGATTCATTGTATAGTTTACGTCGAGGGTAAAATTTTGAGAGTTTATGTCGGCATGAGTGTCCAGAGTTATTGTTTGATCATGTATTATCTTTGCGCGCTCAATTAACTCTTGTTCTGACTCTGCAGCAAGCTCGTTTTCCGAGTCAGAGTTCGTCTCATTCCCGCAGCTAAAAAGAGCAGTCAATACAAGGATCGGTAAAAACTTTATGGCGGTGGCTTGGTTTTTCATGACGGACTCCGAGTAAGCGTTTTTGTTTGGTTTTTTAATATCGCGGACAAATTTATCATATTCTGCAAATTGATCGTATTAATTTAGTAGGGCTTGTCGTTTCAATCTGTTAAAATCCCCACCCGAATTGAGAGAGGCGTCGGTAAATTTTTGCCTACTCTGAGCAGTTGAAAATATCATTTGGAAATAAGTTTATGCGGCAAACTAAAACAATAAAAATTTTGATAACTGTGCTTTGCTTGATGCAAGTTGCTATCAGTCATGGAGAGGGCGGGCGCACACCCGTCAGAGCTGAAAATGGTATGGTTTCTAGTGCTTCACGCCTTGCCTCACAAGTTGGTGTTGATGTGCTCGCTAAAGGAGGTAATGCGGTTGATGCAGCTGTGGCAACGGCATTCGCATTGGCAGTTACATGGCCGAGTGCAGGAAATATTGGCGGCGGCGGTTTTCTAATCTATCACGGTGAAAATGGGCACGCGACGGCGTTTGATTTTAGAGAAAAAGCGCCCTTGGCGGCTACGGCTGATATGTTCCTCGGAGAAAATGGTCGAATACAAAACAACTCAAATCATATTGGGGTCCTAGCTGTTGGTGTCCCTGGGACCGTCGCGGGGCTTTGGAAAGCACATCAGGAGCAAGGCTCATTGCCTTGGGGCGATTTAGTTGCGCCAGCCGTCGCGTTAGCGAGAGAGGGGATCCCGATCACTTACTCGCTGGCAACCGGTTTTGCGCGGAGTAAGTCGCGATTTGACCGTTACCCTTCATCCAAGGCTAAGTTCTCTCGACCTGACGGGTCTTTATACGAGCTCGGTGATAATTGGGAGCAACCTGATTTAGCGCACACGTTGGAAATGATTCAAGAAAAGGGCCGTGACGGGTTTTATAAGGGAGAAAATGCCGCACGCTTCGCGAGCTACATGCGAGCTAATAATGGCCTCATTACGGAAGAAGACCTTGCCAAATATGAAGCTATCGAGCGAGAGCCAATACGCGGGAGTTATCGCGGCTACGACATAATTAGTATGCCTCCCCCGAGTTCTGGTGGAGTGGTTTTGGTTGAGATGTTAAATATCCTTGAAGGGTTTGATTTGGAGTCTATGGGACATAATTCTGCGGCAACACTTCATGTCATGACGGAAACCATGCGAAGGGCCTATGCCGATCGTGCGCAACATTTGGGTGACCCAGATTTTAATAATGACATGCCGTTGAGTCGTTTGATGAGTAAGGAATATGCACAAGTTATGCGGGAGTCCATTGATATGAGCGCCGCATCTGAAAGCGACCCTGAGAGGTTCGCTCAGCGTTACGAGAGCGAAGAGACGACTCATTTTTCGGTTGTTGATGGAGCAGGCAATATGGTGAGCATGACTTACACCCTAGAATTCGGCTACGGTTCTGCAATGGTAGTCGAAGGCGGTGGCTACTTACTTAACAATGAAATGGGCGATTTCAATCCGGTGCCGGGTGAAACTACATTGTCTGGTCAAATTGGAACGCTGCCAAATCTTGTTCAGCCGCAAAAGCGGATGCTCTCCAGCATGACGCCAACGATAATCGCGGAAAGTGGAAAGCCACTTTTTACGGCGGGTAGTCCTGGGGGGAAGACCATCATAAATACCACGCTCCAAATTATACTCAACGTCCTTGATCATAAAATGAATATCGCAGAATCTGTTGAAGCTGGCCGAATCCATCATCAGTGGTTGCCAGATGAAACGAGGATAGAAAGAGGCGCCTTATCAGTAGATACCTTGCAATTATATAAGAGTTTTGGGCACAAGGTTTCAGAGCGAAGTTCTCAAGGAGCAGCTATGTCTGTCTATCACGATAGGCGCGCAAACTTATTCCTCGGTGCTGCGGATTCCCGGAGGGGTGATGGAGCGGCTGTGGGCTTTTAGGGTAACGCCATGCGGTAATTTACTCCCCAGGATGATAAGAGCTCTCTGAATTCTGCTCGATGTCCTCACGGTAAAAAAAGACATCGCGAAACTCACCGCGAGTATACATTTCTGCTTGATCGCTAAAATGGCGAGAGGAAGGGTTGTTGCTGAGTCCACCCACCGTAATCGCGCGAGCCTTCACCCGATCTCCGAATTCGACAGCGGCTACAAAGCTGTTCCCGCTGTTTCCATAGAGCCGTCTGGTGCCCGGGTAGGCTCTGGCACCAAACGATGCTAAGGAACCCCAACGGGAGGACGCAAAAGCTACTGGTAAGCTTGGCAATGAGTCGTCGAATTGTTGGACAATGTTTCCATTATTTCGTTGGTAGCGGTTTACTTCTCCCCACGGCACCAACCAATGACCGAAACTTGACTCCAGCAATCTAATGGCCTCCTTTAGTGCGTCGAGCATCAGTGGGGCCGATTCATCATTGAGAAAATCATAAATGTTAATTTTATTGCTTGCAGCCAATGGAAGGGCTGTTCGAAAGAGCTCGTCTCCCCAAAAGCTAGCTAAACTTGTCTCGACGGACTCGAGTGAAAATCTAAAATCCCAAGTTGATAAAACATTTATTGCAGCATTGATCTTTTCACTTTGTTGTTCTTCTTTTGCCGTCTCAATTAGGGTCTCGATTAAAGGCTCAAAGGCTGGCAGTTGAGAATCGTATGCCGCCGCTAATAATGAGTTTAGGTCGAAACTTTTTTCGTTTTCTAGAACTCTTACAGCGTGAATGCCACGAGGGTTTTCCGAGTTGTTGGCCATGTAACCAGGAAAATCCTCTGGTTTGGGACTAAATTCGGCAGCCGCGGAAAATGGCCAGTTGTTCGTGTTTTGAATCCACCCGTTCTCCGGATTCAGCAGAGTAATCATCTCGTCGAGTTCATGAAGTCCATTCCATTCTGTTAGAGGATTGCTCCCGTCTAACGGACTGTTCCAATTAAACTGAGGGTCTCGGCGAGGAATGAAATTTCCATGATAATAAGCGATGTTGCCATCGGAATCGGCGAAAACAGTATTGTTTGAGGAATTTGTGCGAAGCTCCATTGTTTCATTAAAGTCTTCATAGCTGCGCGCGAGAGTTCGCATGTAAGACTGTGTAAGAGCCTCAACAGGCTTTTGCATCAGCTTGATACTTACCCATCTATCCTCCTCCGATCTTATTATTGGGCCATGGTGACTGAAGTACACATTAAATTTTCTAGAATGTAGCTGGTTCGCCTTTAAAAATTTAAGCTCAACAATCTTCTCCTGCAACTTTAACTCTTGGTCTCCATATTGGTAATAGAAACCGTCTGCGCGTTCGATAATTTTCTCTGAGTATTCGTCGATGGCGTCAGCTCGACTAGATGTATGCATCCAGCCTGTTTTTTCATTGAATCCCTGATAAACAAAAAACTGCCCCCAAGTGACTGCACCATATGCATTCAATCCTTCTTCACTGACCATATGCACCTCGGAACGGAAAAAGAAGGAGGTGTGTGGGTTGATGAGGAGGAGAGCATTTCCCGATGAGGAATTCTTTGGGGAGATGGCAAAGCCATTGGAACCTCGCGGTTCGTTGTCGTTTGCAGATTTGCGCTGCGCGACAAGATCATTTGGCCCATAGAAATTTTGGAGATCCTGGAGCTGGACTCTCTCTATGTCTCCGCCAATACTGCCCTCGCTAAAGCTGAGGGCCATCCATGGTTCAAAATGAAACAAAACACGAGGGATTGTTTCAGGATGTGTATGTAGATAATAGTTAAGTCCGTCTGCGAAGGCATCCATTAATCTTTTTAGCCATGGCGGGCTCTCTGTGTATTGTTGCTTTAGAGTTTTAGGATCGATGAAAAGTTTCATTCGAAGATCTCGATATAGCTCTCCCTCACCTTCCGCTTCAGACAGTCTGCCCATGGCGTTGAGATAGTTTTCTTCTATACGGTTAAAATCATCCTCGGCTTGTGCATACAGTGTTCCAAATACAGTGTCGGCATCGGTTTTCCCAAAGATGTGGGGAATGCCCCATTCGTCGCGGATGATTTCTACACTTTCAGCTCTGGCCTCTAGGCGAGAAATTTCTGCTTCGGTCAGAATGCTTTTATCTGATGCACTAGTATCGAGTTCTTCTTGAGAGCAACCTGAAAAGACGACTAAAGATAAAATTAGCAGTACTAAGAGTTTAGGTCCCATTGTTGCCCCTTGGTGATTACTTTAAAAGTAATGATGTAAGAAGAGTTATGGTAGTCAAAAATTAAACAAGTATGGGCGTATAATTTTCTAAGGATCTTGATTAGATATTTGAACTCCATTTACCCATGTTTGCAATGGCTTTGCCTCCCAGATTTGCGTATCCGGAGCAGAAAAAATATCAAGATCAACCACAATAAAGTCGGCTTTCTTTCCCGATTCCAGTGTTCCAACAATTCGTTCTTGATGTCCGGCATAGGCAGCGTCAATTGTAAAGCTAGCAAACGCCTCTTCTATGCTTAAACGTTCTTCAGGAAACCAACCATTGTCCGGTTGGTTTTTCCTGTCTTGTCTCGTAACAGAAGCGTGAAGACCAAAAAATGGGTTGGGTGATTCTACTGGAAAATCTGATCCGTTTGCTATTCGTGTTCCCGAGTCTAGGAGCTTTCTCCAAGCATAGGCTCCTTGGATTCTTGTCTCTCCGAGGCGATCTATGGCCATATTTTTATCGCTGGTTGCGTGCGTTGCTTGCATCGCTGGAATTACTCCTAACGACGCAAAGCGACTTATATCTTCGTAGCGAAGGATCTGGGCGTGTTCGATTCTATGGCGAAGGTTGCGAGAGTTAGTTTCTAAAATCAGCTGTTCGTAATTGTTGAGGACTAACATATTGGCGTTATCCCCAATCGCATGAGTATTAATCTGAAACCCTGCATTCATTCCTGCGCGCATGAAGTACTGCATGCGTTCTTGACTGTGAAGCAAAAGTCCAGTGTGACCGTGCGAATCAGAATAGTCGTCAATCAGCGCGGCTCCTCGGCTTCCTAAGGCGCCATCTGCCGCGATTTTTACGCTATTTATCGTCAAGGTGTCATGGTCATCCCTAAACTTTCCTTCAGCTAAACGATCCTCAAAAAACTCATCGGTCGCAGCTATCATGACGTTCACTCTGATCGGGAGAGGGCCGTCCTTTGCAAGCTCTTTGTAGGCACGAATTGTTGTACTACTTACGCCCGCGTCGTGGACGCTTGTCAGTCCATAGGCAGCTAGCTCGAGCATCGCTGTTTGCAGGGCAACCTTTTGTTCTTGGAGGGTCGGCGCGGGGATGTGTTGCCGAATTAAATTCATCGCATTGTCTACAAACACACCTGTAGGTTTGCCGGATGGGTCTCGAATAATTTGACCGCCTTCAGGGTCTTCAGTGAACTCAGTTACCCCGGCTATTTCGATGGCTGCGCTATTGGCCCAGCCAGCGTGACCGTCAACTCGCGTAAGCCAAATAGGTTTTGTTGTGGTCGTTTCGTCAAGGCTTTTTATACTGGGGAACTCTTTGTTTTCCCAAAGGACTTGATTCCAGCCTCGGCCCTGAATCCAGCTGAGAGTTGGATTTTTTGATGCGAATTCTTCAACCCGTCCAGCTGCCTCGGTCTCTGATGAGGCGCCGACAAGATCGGTCCGAAGCAGACTTAGACCAAAGCTAAGAATGTGTCCGTGAGAGTCTATCAGCCCAGGTATTAATAGGTGGTTGTTGATATCAATTATTTCGTCATAATTAGCGAAATTAAGCGACTCACTATCCGCATTGAATGTTCGATCAATCTTATCCCCGGTAAACTGGATCGCATTGAATCTTTTTAAATTTCTGTTCTCGTCCAGGGTGTAGCCATTAACATTTTTCAGAAGTGTTGTGTCCGCTGAACTCGAAGCGAAACAAAAGAGTAGGGTGCAACAGACAGATTGTCCTTTCGCGATTAGCGCGGGTAACTTGCTAAATTTCATGAAAACTCCAGTTTGCGATTCAGGAAAATCTGCCACAAATAAACTCAATAGTCTACGCACATCCATCTAACAGCTCTATTTACCAGAGAGAATCTTGCTGTTTATTTGTTGAAGCTTAGGGAGTAACTTGGGTAGGCGTCTTTAACTTGTAAGTATTGAACACCCCGAGCTCTTTTATAAAAGAGCCCGGGGTGGGTAAACAAGGCTCAATCGCCATTCTCGGCGTCTATATATCGAAAGAACCCAAAAAACATTTCTTGCCAAGACTGTTCGCCCCACGATATCTCGTCCGATGGGTCAGGGTTTGATGGATTCATTTCCGAGTTGTCAAAAGTTGCACGGAATACCATTTCTGTCCCGGCGGGTATGAATTTCGGTTCTTTGAAATCGTAAGTCTTTTGCCAGTTGAACTGGTAGTTCGGGACATTTAAAATTTCCTCTGTGACTCCATCGGGGTAAATAAGCTTAAAGTTAGCATCTGTACCTCGATAGTGCATGTGAGGCCCAACCATTGTGAGGTAGGCGTCCTTCCTAAATTTCTTTGAGGCGACCATCTCGTGATCGGCTTCAAACGGAGCAATACTGATATCTAAATCCGCAGCTGATCCCCCTAATACTCGTTTCTCTGGCTCCTCGTCCCAAAGGTAGATGCCTATTTCGGAAGCATCCGTTGCTTCTTTTCCTGAGGTGGTGTAATGCATTTGCAGCCGCAACCCACTACCGACCTCGAGAGGAAAACCAGAGCCTTCAGGGTAGGTGTTAATAGAATTCCCCGGTGCGTAAGCGCCAAGGCCAATTCCTTGATTTAAAAGACCAAAAGCACCCCCGCCTCGACCTTGTGGAGCACTAGCCCAAGCAATGATGTGATGAAGGACTGTGGTGTCGCCAGCTACAAACTCGACAGCTTTCACCCAAACATCTTCTTCTAAGTCTAGGGGCACAACCAAATTTCTGTAGTCTTGCACGCCTGTCGCTGGGATCTGTTGTGGAGGAATTTTTACGATCATGTCGGGCTCACCATACGCCCACTTTTTGGGTGTAATACTGAGTTCAGCCAATGGGTCGCGCGCACCAGAATGCACTGCTCCTTCTTCGATCCAGTGCACCAGTTTTTGTGTTTCTTCCACAGATATTTGATTTACAGAGTGAAATTCGTTTGAGTATTCCTTGTCGATTTGTCCCGGTGGCATCCTTTTGGTCATTAGGACTTCTCGGATCATCGGGGACCACCCTTTGATCATCTGGTGGTTACTCATCGCAAATGGCGCTATGCCGCCTTCGACGTGACAGCTCACGCAACGTTGTTTTAGTATCGGAGCAATGTCATTTTCATAAGTTAGGGCAGCAACTCGCGAAGCTTTATCACTGAAATTTATAGGTTCACCTTTGCTTTCCATTTCATCTGTCAGTGGCTTTGAACCCGCCAGCATTTGAGACAGGGTATCGCCAGCGTAATGCACTTTAGCTTTTCTTGCTTTGCTTCCCAGAACAAACCGATCGTTAAGCGCTCCTCGAAAAACTAATTCCTTGCTCTTCGGATTTATAATTATCGTTTCCAAGCTTCTCGTAATTCCCAGCGCCTCAGCGATAAGCTGCGTGTCATCAATCAAAATTGGAACAGATAACTTTGCCTCACTCGCAATGTCCGAGAGTAGCGCTTTGTCATGTGCCCCCGAAGAGTCCATGAAGAAGAACTCTATGTCATTGTCTTTAAACTGCTCGGCCAGGCTACTCAAATCCTTCGCAAATCGGGATAAATCTCGCTTATTCTCGCTGAGCGTGACTATAACGACTGCGTTCTGATCCGAATGCCGACTGAGTTGGAAAAACCGGCCTTGATGATCGATGAGAGAAAAATCAGTAATCGCTTCACCAGCAACTGTGGAACTCAGGCAACAGACTGCAAGCAGAGCCGACAGGGCGGAACATACCAATTGTTTTCGAGGTCCTTTTGTTTCCGTACTACGTGTGATCATGTACATTCCCCTTTACCCAATTTAAAAACACCGCAAG
>Ga0228626_1000371_pt1 | contig 20396 bp, 11 predicted proteins | sample 31DmetaG_FD_183028 | JGI IMG/M metagenome (GOLD analysis project Ga0228626, IMG submission 183028) | Seawater microbial communities from Monterey Bay, California, United States - 31D | ecosystem: Environmental > Aquatic > Marine > Coastal | place: USA: California | collected 2016-10-26
CGAGGTTGTTTAGCTCTTTTCGGGCGGCGTCTTCTAATTCGCTAATGACTCGGTCAAAACGTTTCTTGATGACCTGAGCGTGCTCGTCACGTGTGAGGATATAGATCGTGAGGGGCTCGGAAAAAATTCGGCCGCGCCCGGGCTTATAGTCCTCAGTGTAGGCAGAAAGAATGAGGGTCTGTGGTGCAATTCCGTAGGTTTGTGGCGAGAAAATGGCACGTTCGCTGAGGCGATTTGAGGATGGAGAGCCTTTTTTTAGGGTGAGTGATCCGGTGGCGGGTTCATCGTCAGATGGTTTGTTGAATGATCCAACCCATGACAGCCCAATTTCCCTGAGGCCAAAGTCATCTTCGCTAATAATATCGAATTCGAGAGTTTCCTCGGCAAGGATCACGATATTGCGCTCGATCCCTTGGATATAGGAGGTGGGAATTTGGTCTTCCGAAGTCTTGATTTCGACTTTGAAGGATCCTGCTCCGTCTAGGCCCTTTACATCGGTCCAAGTAAAGGGAACTGAGGCGTGGAAGCGCCCCAAATCGATGGGTTCGGTGGAAACGGTAGCACCGTCCATGGAAAGTTTAAGATCGCGCGGCTCTGGTAATTTCACGACACTTTCAATTACCGCTTTTTTGCCTTCCTCTTCAGCCTTGGTCCGTGATGATTCAAGGTCGGTTGGATTTTCCGCTTCGATTGGGGCGCGGCTCTTGCTGGTGGCAGTTTCTTCGAGAGGCTGGGGATCGAGGTGAGCGCTGGCCTTCGAGATTTCGCGGGAGAACGATCCTTTCAGGACGATCTTGCTTCCTTCGAGAGCGGTCAAAACTCCAGTGCGAATGTCGACATCGCGCGGATCGAGTTGGAGGTAATCTGGGAGAGTTACCAAAGCTTCAAATCCAGAAACCTCAGGGCGGACCTCTGGTTTCACCCAAACGCGGTGGTCGGCGTCCCCAGCTTCGATGGTAATGCGATCTTGGGTTTCTTGGCCGGTGAACTCAAATTGGTAGGAGCCATTTTCGCCAAGGTCCGCTTGGACCCACTCTTGTTGGCCGTAGCGGGCTCGGGCATTCGCTGGTCTATTATCACTGTCTTTTTTGAGAGGGGCACTGAAGCTAAATGCCTCACCGAGAGGAACAACTAGCGGGTCAGGCATTTTGTCAGTGTCAAATTGCGTAAAAGTGTAGTGATCGGTATCTGAAAGCGGCATCAACCAGCGTTTCAGGGCGTTTCCTCCAGCTTTTGGTGCGATTGAAAAACCAAAGGTAATCGCTGCGGCTCCCATGAGAACTCCTAGCGCTAGCTTTTTATGCCGCGAGTAGGGGAGGGCCTCGTTCATATTCCGCTTCGCGGCTTGATTTGCCACGTGAATCATGGCGGCAGCCCGGAGTTCAGGGGACATGGCCTCCTTCGATTCTTGTTGGTCTTGGAGTTCGACAATTCCGAGCAGGCGATCACCCAATTTCGGGAACTTCCGCGAAATGAGGCGGGCAAGTTGCTCCTCGCGTCGGTGCCCATAAACCCAGCGACGGACCCAGTAGGGCGCAAAAACTGCCGCAAGCGAAGTTCCCGCGATCAAAATAGCGAGGCGCGCAAGTGCAGGGATCGGAAAAAGTCGCTCAAGCGCGAAGACGATCAGGAATGAAATGATCAGTCCGAAGAGACCAGCGAGGACCGCTTCCGTAACCTTGATGCGCCACAGAGAACGTTGGAAATCAGCGAGTTGCTTGCTGAGCTCCGCCGGGATGGGAGTGGGTTCGTTGGATGACGGGCGAGAGGATGATTCAGGCATCTAGGATTGAGCGATAAACACTCTGACTAAAGGTTTCGTAAGACTCGCAGACAAATGGTGGTCCTGCCAGCTGGAAATTCCGGTTTTCTTTTCTCTAAAACGACGCACAAACCCGTATTTTTGTTGGGTTTTTAGCTGGTGACCGATTCTCGATATTGGTAAACGTCTCTTTAGTATCTAGGACCGATGATTGATTACCCCCGAAACAGCCAGCAAACCATTCCTGAAAGTTCTGTAAAAATCGTTGGCCTGGGTGGAGCGGGCTCAAATATGCTCGATCGAGTGGCGCTGGATGGCATTGAGGGCGCTGAACTTCTTTCTTTAAATACCGACGTTAGGACCCTGAATGGCACCGTAGCTGGTGAGAAAATCCAACTGGGGCGCAATCTCACCAAGGGCTTGGGGACTGGAGGCGATCCAGAGCTCGGCGAAAAGGCGATTCTGGAGGCGGAAAATGAAATTCGTGATTCACTGAGAGATCGTCAAATTGTTTTTGTTTGTGTGGGTTTGGGAGGAGGATCTGGTTCAGGAGCGGCCCCTGTTCTAGTAAGGTTAGCTCGTGAAGCGGGGGCTTTTGTGGTGGTTTTCGCGACGATGCCATTTGCGTTTGAGGGGCGTCGTCGTCGAACGCAGGCCGAAGAATCTTTAAACCAGCTTGCGGTTCTTGCGAACGCGCTCGTGACCTTTGATAACGGGCGGATGGGTGAGCTAGTGTTACCCAAGCAGGGGGTGCACGAGGCGTTTTCAGCTGCTGACCGAATGATTTCAGATAGCATTACGGCTGTTGGTCGTCTCGTTCTTCGTCCGGGTTTGATCAATGTCGGTCTTGACGAGTTGATATCGGCTCTGAAAACCACACGCTCGCGCTGTCTCTTTGGCTCCGGGCTTGGACGGGGCGAAAACCGCGCTCAATCCGCTCTAAAGGCAGCCCTTAGCAGTCCATTGCTTGATCGTGGTTCTTTATTGGAAGATGCCACAACAGTTCTAGTTCATATTTGTGGTGGAGACGATATGACTCTTTATGAAGTAGAGCTCTTGATGCAGGGGTTGACGAAATATATCCCGGAAAATGCCCATCTTCTTTTCGGTGCCGCAACAGACAAGCACATGAAAGATGCTTTGAGCGTCACCATTATTAGTGCTCTTCCTGAGGATCGACTTCAAGCGGTTCCGTTTGTGGGAGAGATTGAGGCCGACGATGAGCCTGTCGCGGAAGAGGAGGCTCTGGTCATTGAACCAGAACCAGAACCAGAACCAGAACCAGAACCAGAACCAGAACCAGAACCAGAACCAGAACCAGAACTGGCAGATGAAGCTATCGGTTTTATTGAAGAGGAGCCTGAGGGGTTAGAGGATGAAGAATCCGAGGAATCTGATGATGAAAAAATCGACGAGGAGGTGGAAGAAGAGTCGTTGGAAGAGGAGGATATCGACCTTGAAGCCGATAGTTTAGATGATTTTGCGGATCCCAAATTAAAAGAGAAATCGGATAAGGGAGAACCCGAACCTCCCAAAGAGGCCGAGCTTGAAATCGAAGAGTTGGGAGCTTCCAAGGCGTCCGGTAATCAGGGTGAACTCCTTCTCGAAGGTGCGCCGAAGGGCCGTTTCGACGGAGAGTCGCCAAACGTTGACAAGGATGGCGAGGATCTTGACGTTCCTCCTTACCTTCGTAAGCGAGGCCGCCGCCGCTAGTGGGTTGACACAAGCAGCCACGCTTCGTTCATTGCGATGTGCAGGTTTTACACGGACTCAAAGAGCTTTCTGATTTTGATCGATCTTTTGGTCTAGCGTTGGGGGTTTTCGATGGAGTCCATCTGGGCCATCAGGCCGTTATTGCGGCAGCTCGTGGGGTAGGGGATCTCGGGGTGTTAACCTTTGATCCTCATCCAGTGCAGGTCTTGGCTCCAAACCATGCGCCGCGTCGCATCCTATCAAGTCTCGATCAAAAGAAGCGCCTCCTTTCCGGACTCGGGGTCGATTTTTTGGTGATCATCGAATTCTCACCGGAGTTCGCGGCTAGGGAAGCTCGCAAATTCGCTGATGATCTTTTTGCCACTGGAGTTAAGAAGCTTTCAGCTGGGGATGATTGGAGTTTTGGCCGCGGGCGCGAGGGTAACATGCAGCGTCTCCGTGAGTGGGGAAGTGAATCGGGAGTCGATGTTCTTGAGATCTCTGCCATTTTACAGGATGGGCTCAGAATAAGCAGCACCCGAATTCGTAAGTGCTTACAAGAAGAGGATCTCGATTCAGTCGCGACAATGCTGGGAAGGCATTATTCGGTTCTTGGAACGGTCGTTCGCGGGCGGCAGTTGGGGCGGACAATCGGGTTCCCCACGGCAAATGTCGTTGTGGCCGACGAGGTTTTACCTCCCAATGGCGTATATGTGGTTGAGGGAAATGGAGTTCCTGGTGTCGCAAATATTGGGACTCGGCCGACCGTCGATGACAGTCGGAGGCGGAGTTTGGAGGTTCATCTTTTCACTGATGATCTTCCGATGGATTATGGCTGGGAACTTGAAGTCGGATTCTTGCGGAAAATCCGCGATGAACAGAAATTCCAATCACTTGAAGAGTTACGAAACCAGATCCAGTGTGATGTTCAGAACGCGCAAAGAGGCTAGGGTTGTCGCACAGATTGCATTTGCCTTTTTGGCTGCCCATCGCTAAGGGCTGAGGATCCGCGGGATGCGCGGAATAACGCCATGGAAAAGAAAAGTGATTTCGGACTGATTGGTTTGGCCGTTATGGGTCAAAACCTTGTGCTTAATGTGGAAAGCCGCGGCTTCCAGGTTTCGGTGTATAATCGGACTAGCTCCAAGATGACTGAGTTCATCGCAGAAAACCCTGACCGAGCTCTCGTTGGCTGTGAAAGTCTCGAGGAATTTGTAGAATCTCTCGCAACCCCACGCAAAATTCAAATCATGGTGCAGGCTGGAGGCCCGGTGGACGCTGTCATCAAATCTCTCATGCCTCTTCTCGATCCTGATGACATCATTATCGACGGCGGTAATTCTCTTTATACCGATACCGAGCGTCGTGATAAATACGTTGGTGAAGCCGGGTTCCGGTTTATTGGCGCTGGCGTTTCAGGTGGCGAAGAAGGGGCGCTCAAAGGTCCTTCGATTATGCCTGGCGGTCCCGCTTCGACTTGGGAAGTGATGAAACCAATTTTCGAAAGCATCTCCGCAAAAGTCGACGGCGAACCTTGCGTGGTTCACATCGGGGAGGGTGGTGCTGGTCACTTCGTGAAGATGGTTCACAATGGTATCGAGTACGGCGATATGCAGCTCATCTGTGAAGCCTATAACATTTTCAAGGCTGCTGGATTTACCAACGAAGAACTCGCCGATATTTTTTCCGATTGGAATGCCGGCGATCTTGAATCCTTCCTCATTGAAATTACTGCAAATATTTTTAAGCAAACTGATCCGGAGACCGGTAAACACATTGTAGATCTCGTCGTCGATAAAGCTGGTCAAAAAGGAACTGGTCGTTGGACCATGATGGAAGCTGTTGAGCACGCTGTTCCACTCTCGACGATCGGGGCTTCGGTCGAAGCGCGGATCCTCTCAGCAATGCGCGATCAAAGGATTAACGCTTCCAAGGTTCTCCAGGGGCCTTTGAATACCGACTTCAGTCTTGGTGATATGAGTAAGGAGGATCTTGTCGCGAAAGTACGAGATGCTCTCTATGCCTCTAAAATTGTTTCGTATGCTCAGGGACTTGACTTGATCTCGAAGGTTGGCGCTGAAAAAGGTTGGGATCTAAATCTAGGTGAAATTGCTAAGATTTGGCGTGGCGGCTGCATTATCCGGGCCCGCTTTCTTAACCGGATTACCGAGGCTTACCAGAGCGATGCTCCGACCAATTTGATGTTGGCTCCATTCTTCACGGATATTCTAACCGATGCCCAACAGAACTGGCGTGAAGTGGTCAGCCTTGCGGCGCTCAACGGGATTCCGGCACCAAGCTTCGGAGGCTCACTTGCCTATTACGACAGCTACCGGTCCGAACGCCTCCCTGCAAACCTCCTGCAGGCACAGCGTGACTTTTTTGGAGCTCATACTTATGAGCGTCTTGATAAGCCAGCCGGCGAGTTCTTCCATACTGAAGATTGGCCTGAACTGATCAGCTAGATCGGATTTGGTGTTATTTTAAAACGGCCTTCCCTAAATCGGGGAGCGCCGTTTTTATTTTCTCGTCTCAGCAAATCGCTGGGAACCAATCCTAGTTCTTCTTTCTCTGACAGTCCGCCTTATAAAAAAAATCGGTGGTGAAAGATTGGATCTCAATGGGTTGCAGTGGTAATAAGGAAGCTTTATTGACGTGATTTTAAAATCACGTCATTTTAATTCTTATTGCTGTTAAGCTTAAATGCCAAATTATGAAAAATATCCTCGATTATTTAGGAAGCCCAAAGACCGGTCCAAAGGCCGGGACGTCGTTCAGCCTAGGCCCGCTTTTTTCGCTTAGCTTTCTGGTTACAATTGGAATAGGGAATGTGTCCGGGCAAGCGGACCATGGAGCGGGAGGGGACATTACAAAGTGCCCGGTTATGGGGCCGCAGGCGGCGCCTGCAGCACGTCATACAGCGGCTTCAGCGTATGGTAACCGTGACTGGTGGCCCAACCAACTTAACCTCGGGATTCTTCATCAAAACTCAGCCAAGGGAAATCCGGTTGGTGGTAATTTTGACTATGCCGAGGAATTCAAGAAGCTCGATTTGGCGGCTTTGAAAAGAGATCTTACTAGCCTGATGACAGATTCTCAGGACTGGTGGCCAGCAGACTACGGTCACTATGGTCCTTTGTTTATTCGATTAGCCTGGCACAGCGCAGGAACCTATCGGACTTATGACGGGCGTGGGGGTGCTTCTGATGGAACGCAACGTTTTGCCCCTCTTAACAGCTGGCCGGACAATGGGAATCTCGATAAAGCGCGGCGACTTCTTTGGCCAATCAAACAGAAGTATGGTCAAAAAATTTCATGGGCCGACCTCATGATTCTGAGTGGTAACGTGGCTCTTGAGTCCATGGGCTTCAAAACCTTTGGCTTCGGAGGAGGCCGCGCCGATGTGTGGGAGGCGCAGGAAGATATTTATTGGGGCCCAGAAAGTGAGTGGTTGGCAAAGAAGCGCTACGATGATGGAAAGCTTGCTAACCCTCTCGCGGCGGTTCAGATGGGTTTGATTTATGTGAACCCCCAGGGTCCTGACGGCAACCCCGATCCTCTCGCCTCGGCTAAACAGATTCGTGAGACCTTTGGTCGCATGGGAATGAATGACGAGGAAACGATCGCCCTCATTGCTGGGGGACACACCTTTGGTAAAGCTCACGGAGCGCATAGCCCTGAAGGGAATGTTGGGCCTGAGCCAGAGGCTGCTCCTTTAGAAGAACAGGGATTAGGTTGGAAGAATAGCAAAGGGAAAGGTAACGGCGTTGATACTATTACAAGTGGGCTTGAGGGAGCTTGGACTAGCACCCCAGCCCAGTGGTCACATAGCTACTTTGCCAACATGTTTGCTTACGATTGGGAGCTCACTAAAAGCCCGGCAGGTGCCAAACTTTGGGTTCCAAAAGGAGGTGCGGCTGCCGGAACAGTGCCTGATGCTCATGATCCCAAGAAACGTCACGCTCCGGTGATGTTCACTTCGGATCTCGCGTTGAAGCTTGACCCGATCTACGGACCAATATCGAAGCGCTTTCTTGAGAAGCCCGATGAGTTCGCAAAAGCTTTTGCTAAGGCTTGGTATAAGCTTACTCACCGTGACATGGGGCCAATTACGACTCATCTCGGTGATGAGGTCCCTGTAGCTCAGGTTTGGCAGGATCCCGTTCCCAAGGTTGATCACCCAGTGATTGGTGAGGCTGAAATTAAATCGCTCAAAGCCAAGTTGCTTGATTCGGGGCTAACTCATTCACAACTGATCTCGACAGCCTGGGCTTCGGCCTCGACCTTCCGAGGAAGCGATAATCGTGGCGGTGCTAATGGGGCGCGAATTCGGCTTGCTCCCCAAAAGGGATGGGCCGTAAATCAGCCTGAGCTACTAGTCAAAATCCTTCCAGTCCTCGAAAAGTTGCAGAGCGAATTCAATGCTTCGGCAAGCGGTGGCAAGAAAGTCTCGCTCGCAGATCTGATTGTCCTAGGCGGTTCAGTTGCAGTCGAAGCTGCAGCCAAGAAGGCAGGTCACGAGATTGCCATTCAGTTTGTTCCGGGAAGGACAGACGCGAGTCAGGAGATGACTGATATTGAGTCCTTTGCCGTCCTTGAGCCTAAGCAGGACCCTTTCCGTAACTTTCTCGGAAGAACTTTGGATCGTCCCGCTCCCGAGATGCTTATTGATCGTGCCCAGCTTCTTACTTTAACAGCCCCTGAGATGACGGCTTTGGTTGGGGGCCTTCGTGTTCTCGATACTAATGTGGGCTTTCCTGGTCTGGGTGTTTTCACTGATGAGCCCGGGTCTTTATCGAATGACTTCTTCGTCAATCTTCTCGACATGGGAACCGAGTGGAAGGTCTCGCCGATGTGTAAGCACTTCTATGAAGGTCGTGACCGCGGAACGGGTAAGGTGAAATGGACCGCTTCATCAGTTGATCTTGTCTTCGGCTCAAACTCGCAGCTGCGCGCTATTGCAGAGGTTTACGGGAGTATGGATGGTGAAAAGAAGTTTGTAGCGGATTTCGCTGCGGCGTGGACAAAGGTCATGAATCTGGATCGATTTGATCTTGAGGAGTAGGCGAAGCTTACGATCAAGGCTTCCAAAGCTCGGGGTTTTTCTCCGAGCTTTTTTCGTCTTGAAGTGATTATAAAGACCCGAGTGATTGTCTGCTGAATTCTATTGTAAGTGCCTATGGCGCTTGACCAATTCTTCAAATATGATGAGGGATAATCAGAGATTTTTTTAGTTTTCATCGACTTCTATCAATAGAGTTACTTATTTCACATAGATGCATGAAGATATCGAAAAAGTGCTGATCGCTGAAGAAGTGATCGAGAAGAGACTCGACGTGATCGCGCGAAAAGTTCATGCGGATTTTTCTGGTGAAGATTCACTGCAGGTCGTGGCCCTTTTGAAGGGAGCTTTCGTTTTTATGGCAGATCTGTTGCGGAGGGTTCCCTTGAGACTTGAGGTCGAATGTCTGAATGTTGCGAGTTATCATGGCGGAACTGAGAGTTCTGGGCAGGTTGATTTCCTTGATCGCAAACTACCCGACGTAAATGGTCGCTGTGTTCTTTTGATTGATGATATTCTTGATACTGGTCGGACTTTGGCAGCGGTGACAGAGAAGCTCCGCGAAATGGGTGCAAGGGAAGTGAAGACTTGTGTCTTACTTACAAAAGATAAGAAACGCGCCCAAGAGGTAGAGGCGGATTATTCAGGCTTTGAAATTGGGGATGAATTCGTGGTTGGATACGGCCTCGATTTCAACGGGAAGTACCGTAATTTACCCTACGTCGGTGTCCTTCATCCTTCAGTGATTTCCTCATGAAATGTTCTGTTATTCGAGAAATTGATTCCCTTGATCGAATTGCCCGATCAGAGGGGCAGCTGAGCTGTGCTGTCGTTCAGGGCTTGGATTTGCGCGAGGCGAATCTTCCGTGGACAGAGTTGGACTGTGATGGGGCGGTTTTTCTTGGCTGTCGTTTCCCTGCTGAGGTTTCAGTTTGTGATTTAATGTATAAGGGGGCTCTGGTTTTCCCTGAGTTTTCCGATTTACCCTTTAATCCCTATCGTCCCGAACTTTATACCCGCGAAGAGCTCATGGAAGGCTGGACACAGGAAGATGATAAGAGCATCGACAAGGAGATCTATGATCACTTCGTGAAACACGGGAAAAAGAATCCGGATATTATCGAGGCATTAGCGGAACGACTTCACGACCATGCGATTGATGATGGCTTAACTGATCTTCTTGAAGGTCGTGTTGAGAAAGATGGGGTGAAGAAAGTGGTCGCGATCATGGGGGGGCACAGCACCGGGCGTAACGATTTAGCTTTTAGAAAAGTCGCTCATCTGGCCCGAGAGTTAACCGCTGCTGGCTACTTTATTGCGAGCGGTGGTGGTCCGGGAATCATGGAGGCTGCTAACCTAGGGGCATACCTTGCTAGTATTAATGAAGTTGAGTTGGATGCTATTCTTGATGACCTCTCGATTGCTCCCAATTATACCGATGGCGGATATATCGACGCAGCTAATCGCGTTATTGAAAGGTATCCGACCGGGCATTCTAGCCTCGCGATCCCGACTTGGTTTTACGGTCATGAGCCGACCAATATGTTCGCAAACCACATCGCGAAGTATTTCTCAAATAGCATTCGTGAAGACGGACTTCTCGCGATCGCGCGATATGGAATCATCTTCGCTCCCGGCCGCGCTGGAACAACACAGGAAATTTTTCAGGATGCCTGTCAAAACCATTACGCCAGCTACCAAGAAGTGAGCCCAATGGTCTTTCTGGGGACTGAACGATACACTCAGGAGACGCCATTGTGGGAGGCTATTCAGAGTCTCTCGGAAGGACGTCATTACCATGAGATGCTTCTCCTGAGCGATGATGTCGAAGAAGTGGTGTCCTTTATCAAAGACCATCCTCCGGAGCCCAGCGATGGGGTTACTTCGACGAAGGTTTCTTCTTAGGCTTTGTCGGTTGAGTCTGTAAAATAGACCTTTCCTGATCGCGTAATTTGCTCAGTGCGGTATTTAGTCCTTCTATGAGTTACACACGTCGTCATTTGCTGCAGGGGAGTCTGGCCGGAGGAGCTGCGGGTGTGCTGACAGGTCTTGTTCAGGGGCAGGAAAGTTCTGGGGCGAAAACGATCCGTAAAAAGCCGCGAGGTGTGATTTTTTGCGTTTCTGATGGAATGAGTCAGGGAGTTCTCTCGATGACTGAGGCATTTTCAAATCAGCTGCGAGGTAAAGGAACCTCTTGGTGGGAATTACTAGCCGGAGGTGAAGCGGTTCTCGGCTTAATGGATACGGCCTCCTCGAGCTCTATGGTCACAGACTCGGCTGCTGCTTCTTCAGCTTGGAGTTCTGGGCAACGAGTGCCAAATGGACAGATTAATTTTGATGAAAATGGAAAACGGCTAGAGTCGATCGGTGAGACTCTCGAGAAGGAGCGAGTCAGGCTCGGCTTAGTTTCTACGGCAAGTATTACCCATGCTACGCCGGCGGGTTTTGCGTCCTCAGTCCTCAAGAGGGGACAAGAAGATGCGATCGCTACTCAGTATCTAAATCGGGTCGACGTGATCTTAGGAGGAGGCTCCAGGTTTTTTGACCCTAAAACACGGCGAGACAAGAAAGATCTTTTTGGGAGCTTTGCGCGTGAAAAATATGATGTTGTGCAATCACGGGCGGATCTTTTGAAATCAAAATCGCGCAAGATGTTGGGAACCTTTGCCCCAGGATATATTCCTTACACAATCGATCGTGATCAGAACAAGGAGATGCAGAAGGTGGTTCCGACTCTTGCCGAAATGAGTCAAGCAGCGTTATCTCGTTTCCTTGATGATGATGCCTCTTTCTTGCTTCAGATCGAAGGGGCCAGAATTGATCATGCGGCCCACAAGAATGATATCGGTGCAATTTTGCACGAGCAGATGGCATTTGACGATGCGGTTGCCAAAGTTCTGGCCATGACGGGTGGCCGCGATGACATCCTTGTCGTTTTGACAAGCGATCACGGTAATGCTAATCCCGGGTTGAATGGAACCGGGGCAGGCTATCGTCAGACCGATGAATCGTTTTCCAAAATCGCCAAAATTAAAGGTTCCGCTGAATTTTTCCTTCAGCGTTGGCAACAGACTCAAACGAAATCGGCAGGGGGGCTGGGAAAGCTGATGGAGGCGATTTATGGGTTTAAGCCTTCATCTCAGGAGTTGGAAGCTCTTATGGACCGTTGTGCCGGGAAGAAGGTGACTGAATGGAGCAATCAACTCTCTAATCCGGTCGGCTTACTGGGGCAAATTGTCGGTAACGTGACCGGGGTGGGTTGGACCGGAATCTGCCACACCTCTGACCCTACCCAGCTCACCTCTATTGGGCCGGGTGCCGGGGAGTTTTCTGGTCTCGTTAGAAATGATTCAGTCCGAGATCGCCTTCTCGGGCTTCTCTTGTGATCGCGGATTTGGTTTCCCTTCTTGCTCTTTGAGGGTGTCTTCTCCATCTTCGTAGGAACTCGTTTTAAAACCATGATCAACAAACGTCGTCACTTCCTCAAATCTACTCTCGCCGCTGGTGTTGCGCCTTTTATTTCCGGTGGAATCGCTGGTGCACAAATCATCGGAGCGAACAACCGCCTCCGCCTTGCCGTCGCCGGACTGAATGGCCGCGGGAAAAGCCATATTGATGGGTTTCTTGGACAAAAGGGGGTCGAGATCGCTTATTTGATTGATCCCGACAAGAAGGTTCTGGCCCAGCGGATGGCTGATCTACGTAAAAAAGTAGAAGGCAAAGGTCGACCCTTTACCACCAAAGGAGTTTCCGATGTGCGTGAAGCTTTAGCTGACAAGAACCTTGATGCCCTTTCGGTGGCCACCCCCAATCACTGGCACTCGCTCATGACGATTTGGGCGGCCCAGGCAGGGAAGCATGTTTACGTTGAGAAGCCGATGAGCCATGACGTTGCGGAAGGAAGAATTTGTGTCGAAGCGCAGCAAAAATACGGGGTTGTCATTCAGCACGGAACGCAGCGTCGCTCCGATGCTGGGATCGCAGGATTAAGTGAAGCGATTCGCGCCGGCAAGTTTGGCCGTCTCAAGATTTCCTACGGCTATTGTTGCAAACCGCGTGGTGGCATCGGCTTTGATAAAGCTTCAGCCCCGCCTAAAAACCTCGACTGGAATCTTTGGCGTGGTCCCGCCCAGATTGATGACTATCACGCGAACTATGCTCACTACGATTGGCATTGGTTTTGGAAGACCGGTAATGGTGACATGAATAACCAAGGAACTCATCAGCTCGACGTCGCGGCTTGGGCTCTCGATGAAGATCAAACGAATCCGACTCGCGTCATGTCGTTGGGTGGCCGTTTTCAATGGAATGACCAAGGCGAAACACCCAATACCATGATGGGGATGGCGGAATATCCAAATGGGCAATGGGCCTTCTTCAATGTCCGTAACGTGAACTACAAAGGTTACGAACGTCAGGTTGAAAATGAATACTACTTCGAAGATGGAGGTCGTATCATTCGCAATAGATACTATGCGCCTGGTTCCAACAAAGGCGAGTCCGTCAAAGTTCCTCAGGGAGATGTCACCCCAGGAGGAAACTGGGGAAGTTTCATCACCGCCTGCCGCGAAGGGAAACCTGAAATGGCGAACGGAAACGTTCTCGAGGCCCATTACGGCTGCGTCCTGGGTCACCTCATGAATAACTCGTATCGTCTTGGTGAGAAGGTTCCTTTTAATGCCAAGGCTGGTCGCTTTGGAGATAATGCCCCCGCCGCTGAACACTTTGGAAAACTACACAGCATAATGGCTGATGGAGTAGGGGTTCCTAAAGATGGGGCTGGTTATGTCGTTGGTCCTTGGTTGAAATTTGACCCTAAGGCTGAGAAGCACGTCGGAGATCATGCCGCAGCGGCCAACGCCCTTCTCAAAGATTCGAATCGTAAAGGCTTCGAGGTTCCCGGCCCTGGAAAGGTGTAAGGAGACTCGAGATGAGCTTCTTCTATTTCGGATTCTAGTTAAAAAACAAGGGCGGCCATGAAACTGTCCGCCCTGAAAGTTGAGTGAGGAGAATTCTTTCTCTCGTTTTGTAGAATGGCTACCTCATGGGGTGCGCTTTAAGCAATTCATCAGGGCTGTAGAGTCCCTCCTTGCTCTTGGTTTCATCGCGCACTTTTTTCACATCATCTGGCCGGATAGGGGAGGCTTTATTTCCGAAAGAGTTGCGGACGTAGGTCAGGACTGAAGCAACCTCATCATCATTGAGAAGGGACTCGAAGGGAGTCATGGGAACCTGGCCCGGGTATTTCTTACCCGCCACTTCGATAGGGCCCATGAGACCTTTCAGGGTGAGTTTGATAAGGCGATTTGAATCTCCTTGTGCCCACTTCGTTCCATTCAGCGGTGGGAACCCGGAGCCGGGTAATCCTTTGCCATCGGGTTGGTGACAGGTGGTGCAGTGAGCCTCTCGACCGTAGACTTCTGCTCCCTTAACGAAGCGAACGGAATCTTCCTTTGAGAGGTGCTTGGGAGCGGTCACCTTTTTTGCGACCTCCCCTTTGACGGCGCTTCCTGAGAAGACGTTTCCCGCAAATTCGAAGCTTTGTTTCATAGTGGAATCAATGCCCTTCGCCTCCGCAATCGCGAGGACAGCGAGCCCCTGGTTTGCAGGAAGGTATGAGGCGGCAGCAATAGATTCGAGACGGACGCGACCGTGATCATCGTTTGCCGCTCTGGAGAGGATCTCGGTCAGGTTGGCAAGCTTGTGCTCATTGAAACGAGCGACGCGGACCGCGGCCGCGCGGATGCGATGGTCATTGGATTGAGAGAGCTCGTTGAGGAGATCAGCATCGACTTGGTCGGCGCCCCAAGTCACCCAGAGTGCTTCAAGTTTAAGCCGGTGGTTATTTTGTTTGGCGGCCCAAGTGCTGGCCGCTTTGGCAACTTTTACGCTATCGCGTTCGCGAAGTTCGCGACGAGTGCGATAGCGCGTGCGATACTCAGGAAGAGTGAGGTTGGCGAAAAGTTGATCGATTGAGGCACCATCAATTTTGGCCGGCTTAACCAAGGGGCGAGAGGGATAGGTCACGCGGTAGATCCGGCCGTGCTCGTGGTCGCGGAGGGGGTCACGTGCACTGTGCTGCATGTGACCGATGAGCGCGTTTTGCCAGTCAGCAACGTAGAGAGAACCATCCGGAGCAAACTCGAGATCGACGGGCCGGAAGTTCAGGTCTTTTGAAACGTAAAGATCCTGAACATACTTGGTGGTGAAGCCGGTTTCATTTTCGATCAATTTGTGCTGCTTCGCTCCAAGGTATCCGATGTTATTATTGATGAGGATATCTCCTTGGGCTTCATCAGGGAAGTGGCGACTAGAGACGAGCTCGATTCCTGAGGTGGGGCGGACCTTATTGCTTGTGAGAAGGTCGGGAGCTCTAAAGTTTGCACCGTATCGCGCTTTGACAGTTCCGGGGAGCATCCAGGTCATGGAAGGTCCTGAGGTGTGGAGAAAAAAGTCCTGACCGTAATCGTCAAAGGCGACACCCCATGGGTTTGGAATGCTGTACTGTGCGTAGCGGAGGATGTGTTTTCGTTGTGGGCTGTAGCGCCAGAAGCCGCCGTTGGTTCCCCGCTCGGGTCCATAAACGCTCTCGGTGTTTGAGTGAAGGAAAACCCCTTCGTTCATCACGAAGGCACCGCTGGGGTCAGCGCAAAATGCCGAGATAGCGTGGTGGGTGTCGTGATCATCGAATCCGCTTAAGAGGAGTTCTGAAACGTCGTATTTATCATCCCCGTTTGTGTCTTGTAGACGGACCAAGCTTCCGCTTTGGGACACGTAAACACCATCGTGTGAGATCTCGAAGCCGATTGGAATGTGAAGATCATCAGCGAAGACGATCTGCTTATCAGCAACCCCATCATTATCTGTGTCCTCAAAGATGAGAATTTTATCCTTAGGGCGAGCATCCCCGATGCGGTAGTGGGGGTAGCTTTCCATAGTTGAGACCCAAAGACGTCCCTTATTATCAAAGGCAATCTGCACGGGGTTTTTTAGGTCAGGGAAGGTTTTTTCTGATGCAAAGAGCTCGATCTTGTAGCCCTCAGGAGTTGCGATTCTTGTCTCAGCGACCTCACCCTCGAGGTAGTCGACTGTTCCATTCTTTCCGCTCGGTCTGTAGTTGGATTTTACCGGTGGGAGCTCGATGGTTTTGGAATCAGCGGCCACGAGGTCGAAGGGCTTGCCTTGCAAGGTAGCCCAAATTGCTTGGTCACGATTTGCAGTCATCTGGCGGGTCTTCTTCAACTCGAAGGGATAGTTATCTGGCCCGAAGGGATTATAGCGACGGCCATACACGTGAACCCCGTTAGGAACCTTGAAGTTGTTGAGCCACATAAAGTTTTTTTCGACAACCGCGGTGTGGACGGATGGTCGCTTGTTCTCGTTTGCCTTGCCCTTACCAAAGATTTCATCGGCTAGCATTGGGGCCAGCTTTTGATACCCAGCATCGTTAAGAAGAGCTCCATCGATGGTGAGATCCCCGGACCAGTCTTTGCTGCCAGAGAAGGCATCTACAAAAAGAGCACCATTGGCTGCGGTGATTTCTTGGGTGGCTTTGGTGTAAAGCTCCAGATTTTTGTTGATGGCAGAACCATCAGGGACGCTGAATTGATCAGAGAGGTCTTGCACCGTAGTGGGGGAGACTAGGGCAAGCTGTGGAATTGATTCACCATTGTACTTTTGCGAGAGGGTGTGGCGAATGAAGGCCCGAAGCTCAGACTTGTATCGATCGAGGTCAGCTGGACCTGCGAAGGACGAATTGTAGCCGAAGAAGGCAATGATGGTATCGGCTCCAAGGCGAGTTAGCCACTGGTCAGGGGTTTCAAAATGTCCAGCTGGTCTCGATGCGGTTTGCAGTTCTTTAGGCAAAAGTTCTTTGGCACCAGGGAAGGCGTATTGGTCGCCTTGGTTACGGCCAGGGTGGGGGCGGAATCCGGGAGTGTTCCCTTCGTCGCCCATGTTACGGATTTTAATGTTTTTTTCGGGGAACCGTAGGAAGAGCTCGGTCTCAAAATGAGGGAAATGGTTCATCCGGGAGGCTATGCCAGATCCAATGATAACGACGCTATCGCCTTGGTTGATTGTGAGCTTCTTAGGAGCGGGCTTGACTTTAAACTCGACACCTTCGGGGTCCATTGGAGTGAGGACTCCGCGAGACAGTTTGCGTTTTGGGGCCGTAGACTTCTTCTTTTTTGAATCGCTCCTCTTTTCTTGGGGCGCGGCTATCGGAACAGGTGCGCTGAAATTGATAGGAGGCTTGGCCTCGAGCTGTGCCAGTATTCCAACGGCGCTGCCTAGGATGAGTTTATTGAAAGTCAGTTTTTTCATCGGTTAGTTTTTAAGGTGCTTGAAATAAGGGAATGAATGAGAAGTAGGATGCAGGTCGGGGAGGAGTTACAAAAGAACTCAGATATTCTTCTCGCGAGCCTCACCTTTTGAGCCACTCTTTTCGATGCTTTTCCGTGCTTTGAGAAGTGCTTTTTTCATTTGTTTTGCTTCCACAGATATTTTCACCAAAAAAAGATTTTTGTTCTGATTATTCTCAATACTTCAAATGTTTGTTGTTACCACGGTAATGTTCAATCTAACGCTTCTGTCGCTCGGACAGTTTGACAAACAATCCAAGCAAGGAGCTTTGGGCTCCCGAGTTGATTTAGGAAAAATTCCGGTTAACTTACTGGGATTTGAAAACTATAGTAATGACATCGGCGATTTTTATTTTCCTTAGTAAAATTGCTTTTACGGCTTCTATAACGATTGGGGGCGGTTCTTTTGCCAATGTCCTAAATGGGTTAGGTGATGCTCTTCCTGAGGGTTCGCAAATTCAGGTCGGTTCTTTTGATGGGGTTGAACCGTCTAAAAGTGGTGCTGATTTTACGAGTGTGGATTGGCAATCTTTTAATCCTTTTCTCGGAATAGGTTCCACAAACCCAGACGAGGTTATCGGAACTTTTAGTGCTGGAGAAGGATTGGAGTCAGTTTTCCAAATTAGTTCTGAGCTTGATGCTGAACTCGGTGATTTATTCCCTTCAGAATTCCCCGTCCGGTTGGGGCTCAGGATCTTTGATACAACTGCAAACTCCCTGGAGGGGGTTGCATATAATACCGTTGTGCGTGACGTTTCGACATGGATTTTTAATGATCCTGAGGTGATTACAAATCAGCCCCCGACTCCGTCGATTGCAACGGAAGATGACTCGTTAATGTTCTGGGAAGATAACGAGAATCCATTTCAGACCTCGATTACAACCACTGATGATTCCACGCGAATCGAGGAGTTGGAGGCTCAACTTGCAAGTGTGATTGCGGAGAGAGATGCACGACCTACTCAAGAGGACTATAATGCTTTAATTGCAGAGCGAGATGAGAACCTAGAAAATTATACGGCGAATCTTGCGGAGAAGGACGGAGTGATAACGACTTTGAGTGAATCAATTACCGAGAAGGACGCGGCCTATGCTCTTGTGGTGGTAGAGCGAGATGAGAACCTTGAAAATTATACGTCGAATCTTGCGGAGAAGGACGGAGTGATAACGACTTTGAGTGAATCAATTGCCGAGAAAGACGCGGCCTATGCTCTCGTTGTAGCAGAGCGAGATGAGAACCTTGAAAATTATACGGCAAATCTTGCTGAGAAGGACGGAGTGATAACGACTTTGAGTGAATCAATTACCGAGAAAGACGCGGCCTATGCTCTCGTTATAGCAGATCGAGATGAGAACCTTGAAAATTATACGGCGAATCTTGCGGAGAAGGACGGAGTGATAACGACTTTGAGTGAATCAATTACCGAGAAGGACGCGGCCTATGCTCTTGTGGTGGCAGAGCGAGATGAGAACCTTGAAAATTATACGGCGAATCTTGTGGAGAAGGACGGAGTGATAACGACTTTGAGTGAATCAATTGCCGAGAAAGACGCGGCGTATGCTCTTGTGGTGGCAGAGCGAGATGAGAACCTTGAAAATTATACAGCGAATCTTGCGGAGAAGGACGGAGTGATAACGACTTTGAGTGAATCAATTGCCGAGAAGGACGCGGCCTATGCTCTTGTGGTGGTAGAGCGAGATGAGAACCTTGAAAATTATACAGCGAATCTTGCGGAGAAGGACGGAGTGATAACGACTTTGAGTGAATCAATTGCCGAGAAAGACGCGGCGTATGCTCTCGTTGTAGCAGAGCGTGACTCACGATTTGAAGACACTGATGCTGATGGCATTACTGATATTAAGGAGATCGAACTTGAAACTGACCCCAATGTTGGGACTGTTTTTTATCTTAATAACACGGAATTTGAAACGGCTGTAGCTAGTGCTCGCGAAACTGGTCAAAACGATGTGATTAAAGATCCTTTGAGCTTCGGTCTTGTCTTAGGTTCAACCTACGAAGCCGTTATTACAGAGAGGGATGCCCGATTTATAGATACTGATAAAGATGGTCTGACCGATCTAAAAGAGGCTGAATTAGAGAGTGATAATAATGAACTCACTGTCTTTTATTTGCAGGATGCTTACGAATTGGGGATCGAGTCAGCACGCTTTGAAGGCCGCACCGATGTTACTAATAATCCCAACGCATACAGTCTTGTCAGCGACGCTCAATATAACCTTGTCGTTGCAGAAAGAGATGGAAGGCCAACCCAGGAAGATCTCGCTGAGGTTATCGCAGAGAGAGATGCACGGCCGACTCTTGGCGAAGTAAGGGATGCTCGTTTAGGCTCAGTGGTGCTTCAGTCGGATAACGCTAACAATAGTGTGAAGATCCGCTTCTCAATTGAAGAAACCGATGACTTCAAGGTTTGGACAAAGCGAGATGGAGTCAATGAGGTCACCGTGCCGCTTGAAGCCGGTCGCAAGTTCTATCGTTTTGCCCTTCAGGACGAATGATGTAAGAGGGGAGGGTGAACGGAAAACTTTTTCCGCCATCTTGACACGGAATGATCCATAGATATTCCGTTAGACCAGATCAAGAGGATCAGAGTGAGAGGGCGTTGGAACTTTGCGGGCTATATAACGATTCAAGGCTTGAACCTAACATTCAAAGTGGTCCAGAAATGGCGGGCTGATCAGGCCCGGAAAGAGTCGAAAGATCAGAAGTTATTAAGTGCGAAAAATCGCCACAAGCCCTAATAAATAGGGGTTAAAGAGTGGCAGGCCCGCAGGGAGTCGAACCCCGATCTATGGTACCGGAAACCATTGTTCTATCCATTGAACTACAGGCCCTCCTAAAGGGTGCCGGAGGCTAGTCGAGCGTGATTCGAAATCAAAGCGCAAATTTAACCGACCATTTACTTTGCGAATTAAAGAATCTAAATTCACTTCCCACACGCGTTGAGGAGTATGAATTGAAAGGATCCATGCTTAAGTTAGGAGTGATTTTGTTGTAAAAGCAGGGTCGCTAAAGCCTTTCTTATGTTTGATGGGTTCCTCCATCCGATGTCTAGTTTGGAAATTGATTGTCGTCAGCTGGAGTTGGAATGCCTCGTTTTTCGTCACGTTACTAAAGAAATTCTAATTATCAGGAAGCTTAAGAGCAATTTATGGGTAGATTGTGTGACGGTGAAGTTTGGTGCCTTTAAATGTTTAAAAACACGAGATAAATGGGCTTAAACCCTTTTGGTATGGGCATCGAGAGTGCTGTGAAAGATACCACTTTTTTTTTACGAAAAATCAAATTTTATTAAAAATTCACAAGCCTTTCAGCCTTTTTAGTTTTAGGTAGCCAAAAGAGGAATTGCTTTCAGTCTTCCGCCGCAATGACTGTCAGTGAGGCGGAATCCCGTATCATCCTTCCCAACCGCCGCAATTTTCTTGCGGCCGCTGCAGCAGCTGCGACAGGTCTTGTCGCGACGACTCAAACCTCGTATGGTTTTTTGTTTCGTCATTC
>Ga0228626_1000379_pt1 | contig 20167 bp, 15 predicted proteins | sample 31DmetaG_FD_183028 | JGI IMG/M metagenome (GOLD analysis project Ga0228626, IMG submission 183028) | Seawater microbial communities from Monterey Bay, California, United States - 31D | ecosystem: Environmental > Aquatic > Marine > Coastal | place: USA: California | collected 2016-10-26
ATTCCACAAACAAAGCATACCATATTTGGGTTCCTTCTAAATGAGCGAAAACATAGAAGTCTTTGGCGCGAGAGCGCACAACCTGCGCAATGTAGATGTTGCTATTCCCAGAAATAAATTGGTCGTCGTCACTGGTCTAAGTGGGTCGGGAAAAAGCTCTTTGGCCTTCAATACGATTTATGCGGAAGGCCAACGCCGTTATATGGAGACTTTTAGCGCCTATGCGCGACAATTCTTAGGGAGCATGGAGCGACCGGAGGTCGATAAGATTGAAGGGCTTTCACCCGTAATTTCAATTGAGCAAAAAACTACTTCGCGTAATCCTAGATCTACGGTAGGAACAGTAACGGAATTGAGCGATTTCCTTCGCTTGTTGTTTGCCCGTGCATCGACGGCATACAGCTACAATACAGGCGAGAAGATGATTTCCTATTCTGACGCCCAGATCGTGGAATTGATCGCTGAACGGTATGTCGGTCGGAAAATCGCTGTTTTGGCACCAGTTGTACGGGCCCGGAAAGGGCATTACAGAGAATTGTTTGAGCAGATTACGCGCATGGGCTTTATTCGAGCCCGCGTTGACGGTAAAGTGGTAGAAGTGAGTAGCGGGTACCGTCTAGATCGATACAAGACGCATGATATTGAAATCGTGGTAGACCGTATTATTGTGGCGGCGACTGCAGAAGCAAGGATTGCGCAAAGCGTCGAGACTGCTATGAGTCATGGCAGCGGGACTATTGCCGTGTTGGATTTAGAGCGCGATGAATTGGCATATTTCTCAAGACACCTCATGTGTCCTACGAGCGGTATTGCTTACCAAGAACCCGAACCTAATACCTTTTCATTCAACAGTCCGAAGGGTGCCTGCCCTATGTGTGACGGACTCGGAACTACGAAGCAAGTAAATCAACGAAAGTTGTTTCCCGATCCCAAGCAAACCATCAGAAAAGGCGGAATCGCACCAGTCGGGGAATACAAGAAAAATTGGATGTTCAATCAACTCGAAATTATCGGGTTGAAACACAACTTCACTATGGATACCGCCGTTGAAGATATTCCTGAAGCGGCACTGGAGATTATTCTCAATGGGAGTAATGAAGTGATGACCATTGAGCACAAAGCTATAGGTGTTACTAAGGAGTATAAATTGAACTTTGAAGGCATCATAAACTTCATCGAGGCTCAGGGTAAAGATTCGAAAAGCAGAAGTATACAGCGCTGGGCGGACGAATACATGGAAAATGTCACCTGCACCAAGTGTCATGGAGCACGTTTAAAAAAAGAGAGTCTTCACTTTAAGGTAGGGGGTCAAAGTATTTCTGAAGTAAGTACCCAGAGTTTAATTCACTTCGGGCAATGGATCGACTCTTTAGAGCAAAAATTGGGCTCAAAAGAATGGCAGATCGCGGAGGAAATTGTGAAGGAATTGCGTGCACGGAGTTCATTCCTACTGAATGTTGGGTTGGGATATTTAAATCTAAATCGCAGTGCTCGAAGCCTAAGCGGTGGTGAGGCGCAAAGAATACGATTGGCTACACAGATCGGATCACAGTTAGTGAATGTATTGTATATCCTAGATGAACCCTCCATCGGCTTGCATCAACGTGATAATGCAAGACTCATCGATTCGTTGCAGCAATTACGAGACATTGGCAACAGTGTTTTAGTCGTGGAACATGACAAAGAAATGATTGAAACCGCCGATCACATTCTGGATATAGGTCCGCGTGCAGGCGTACACGGAGGCGCGATTGTTGCACAAGGGGAGTTAGCTGACATCCTTGCAAGTGACAGTATTACAGCGCAATACTTAAATGGACAAAGGGGGATCGGAATACCGGACGTACGTCGTAAACCTAAGGGTTGGATTGGCCTTTATGGTGCAACAGGTAATAACCTTCAAAATGTAGATCTAAGAATACCGTTGGGCGTTTTAACCTGTGTAACAGGCGTTAGCGGTAGTGGGAAATCCACTTTGATCAACGGTACCCTCTACCCTATTCTGAACCATATGATTTTCCGTGCAGTTGGGAAGCCGCAACCGTATAGGACTATTGAAGGATTCGAGAAAATCGATAAGATTATTGATATAGACCAGAGCCCTATTGGTCGAACACCGCGTTCGAACCCTGCCACTTATACTGGGGTGTGGTCAGAAATCCGTCAGCTTTTCGCCGGACTCCCTGAGAGTAAAGTTCGCGGATATAAGCCGGGACGTTTCTCCTTCAATGTAAAAGGAGGCCGCTGCGAAACCTGTCAAGGTGGAGGTTTGCGTGTGATTGAGATGAATTTCTTACCGGATGTTTATGTGCATTGTGAAACTTGTCAAGGAAAGCGATTCAATCGCGAAACATTAGAAATCCGTTACAAAGGGAAAAGTATTTCAGACGTTTTGAACCTGAGTATTGAAGATGCATTACCGTTCTTCGAGCATGTTCCTAAAATCAATCAGAAGTTACGGACATTAAAGGACGTAGGCTTGGGTTACATTCGACTAGGGCAACCGTCTACAACTTTGAGCGGTGGTGAAGCCCAACGGGTTAAATTGGCCACCGAGCTTAGCAAGAAAGATACCGGTAACACTATGTATATTCTTGACGAACCTACTACTGGGCTGCACTTCGAGGATGTTAAAGTGCTCATGGAGGTCATTCAAAGATTAGTAGAACATGGCAATACAGTGCTTATTATCGAGCACAATATGGATGTTATCAAGCAAGCAGATTATATTGTCGACTTGGGACCAGAAGGTGGCTCAGGTGGCGGTAGAATCGTTGCAGAAGGAACTCCAGAACAGGTCATAAAGATTAGCGAAAGTATTACGGGCAAATTTTTAGCCGACGAACTAGAATAATCCATCAGCAGTTTTGCGTATCTTATAGGTAAGAAACTAGTATACCTATGAAGATCCATTCAAGAAAAACCTGGACCGAAATAAAATCTGAGGACAGTTGGGCATTATTCAAAATAATGTCTGAATTCGTACATGGCTACGAAAGTCTCAGTCGAATAGGTCCTTGTATAAGCATTTTTGGCTCGGCTCGGAACACCACTGAACAGCGCTATTTAGATGCGGCTACAGAAATTGCACGCCAGCTTACAAGCAAAGGCTTTGGAATTATCACTGGTGGTGGCCCCGGGATTATGGAAGCGGCAAATAAAGGAGCACAATTAGGTAAAGGTCCTAGCGTTGGACTAAACATTGATTTGCCCTTTGAACAAAACAGCAACCCATTTATCGATCATGATAAAAGTTTAGACTTCGACTATTTCTTCGCTAGAAAGGTCATGTTTGTTAAGTACAGCCAGGCCTTTGTGGTTATGCCTGGGGGATTTGGAACGCTTGATGAACTCTTCGAAGCAATTACGTTAGTTCAAACGAAAAAAATCGATCAATTTCCTATTATTCTTTTTGGGAGGGATTTTTGGGAGGGATTGAAACAGTGGATCGAAAATACGCTCAAAACGACAGGTAAAATCAGTCCCGACGACACAGACCTTATCCAGATCGCAAACAGTGAGGACGAAGTAGTCGAAATCATTGAAGATTTCTACAAGACTAAAGGATTCACCACGAATTTCTAATGCTCTCGATTTTAAGGCAGAAGCATTACCGGAAACGTTTTCGCTTGCGACCCCCATTGCACGCGGAGGTAATAAGTACCATGTGCATACTTATTGTTTAACGTAATCCAATGCTTAGATAGAAGTCCTTCTTCAAGTCTTCTTCCGCTGCCGTCCATAAGTTGGTACGCACCATCTTCAACACCGGTTAATTGAAATGTTCCGTTGTTGGGGTTTGGCTGCAATACTATTGCAGAATGAGCAGCATCTTGAATGCCGACATTATTCACATTAAGCAAAGCTACTTCTAGCGTATCAAAAATCCCTGCTTGCCACTGGTAAGCAGCCTTATGAGGAACGAATCCTGCCAATTTCACGCTTATGGAATCCAATACGGACAGATGTGTGCCCGCATTTGCCAATCCGTCAATACTGCTTTGCAACGTATCGCTGGCAATATCAAACACGATATCAGAATTACTCAACGGTGCTCCTGTGATGCTGTCATAGACTACCACATGAACGCGAGATGCTTCCTTATAAGTAGGTTCAAGCACAAACAATCCCTCTTCGATATCTGAACAAATAATTGCATCCGATTCAAAATACGGATAGGCTCCCCAATTGCCGTAGAAACCATTACCTGAGAAGGAAGGTGAAGTATCATAGAAACCGACTTCCACAAGTAATTCTGGGTATTTCGCATCCACGATTTGAACGCCTGCCGTGTAGTAAGAAGTAACTACCCATTGGTCATAAACATGTGCGTTGTGTGGTATCACACTTATTCCTAAAGAGGTCTGAATACGATCTAGTTCGGTGATATTCGCTAAATCACTAACATCATAGGCCGTTAAAAAAGCATCACCTATTTCATCCGTGGTAAACAAAACAGAATTATCATCGCTAATCCAAGAGTTATGAGTGAAGGCGTTAGGAGTACCATGTGTGGCTAGGACCACTGTACTGTCTTTTACGGAAGCATCTACTACTACGAATTTCCCTTGATAAACCGCTGAACCCCATATAGTATCACCCCGAACCATTCCGTCATGAAAATAGTAATCGTCATATATACCAACGTAGGTAGGATTCCAGGGATCCGTTGCTACATCGAAAATAAGCGCTCCACCATTGCCGACATTTGCTCCAAATAAATAAGCGTATCCGTTTTCATCAATGTATATATTGTGAGCCGTCTGCAAAGTATCCATACTACCCAAAGGCGTCTGAATAATGGGGTTCATTGTCTTATAGGTAGGACTCGCATTATCAATACTGTCTAAATCTATGATAAGTAAGCCGTGATCTGGGACTGTATTCCAAGCGAAGGTATTGTCATGAGTAACATAAGCGTAATGATCCCAGGTTTTAAGATCGCGCCATGTGCTGTAGGGGCCCTGAATAAATTGCTTTTTCGTGGGACTTGCTGGGTTTGTAACTTCTACTATACTGACACCTGCGGTGGTACCACCGAGCGCAAATTCTCGTCCTGAAGCAGAAGTATATCCCCAGATATCGTTCATATCATTGAGATAAGTCGTCTGACTCTTTAGTGCAATATTAAGGCTGGTCTGTGCCGATAATCCCAATGATAGAAAAAGAAGTAAGACTAAGTGCGTGGGCCGCATATTAAAAATCTAAAGTTATTTGCGGCGCTTCATCGTCCGCATCATAAGAACCCTTTTCGTCTGCTTTTGGTTCAGGGGGAACCTCCTGCACGGGTTCGAGCGTGTCCGTGGGTTCGGTTTCGTTTAGATTAATAGCGTCTTCTATTACACCACCCGTGACGCGCGCCTGCTCTTCTACAGCACTATCCTGAATAGGCTCTGACATAGGTTCTGGTGCGGATTCAAGCGGTTCAATTTTATTCAGGGTTTCCGTTGTGAGTTGGTTCCCTTTCGCTTTAACACCTTTCACTGTGATGAATTCAGCCAAATCTACTTCTTCTGGCTCACGAGCCTCGCCTTTACTTTTACGATAGACCATTTGAATTCTTGGCAAAGCATCATTCGAGAGGAAGTTCAGTTCACTCTTAGGATGTGCAGTAATGATATTTTCTTCCTTATCTCCACCTTCCCAGAGGAATCGTTTAACAAAAAAGCGCAATTTCTCTCCGTCAAAGTATACCGCACTTAAAGGCTTCTCTTCCTCCAGCTTTTCCAGGTAAATCATATCTGAATCAAAGTGCAAACTCAATTCCGGAATAACCACACGAAGTGTTCCATTCCTAGCGGCAATCAAAAGCCGGTCTTCGCCTTTGAAACTTCCAACCAATCGACCGCGCTGGTCGCTATTCAATCGCTGTACGGTGGGGTCAAACCAGATTTTCCTGGCCTCTAGTGTACTCTCACCTTTTTCCTTGAGCTCAATGCGCTTAACCGGGAATTTAGTAACGATGTTCCCTTTTGATCCTCGACCCTTAACTGCAATATCTGCGAAATCTAGGTCAATCTTGAGTTTCTTAAGTTTTGCCAATTGACGCAAGAGTACCAATACTTTCTCGGCTTCGCCATTCGGGTTGGATGTAAAATAAGTAATACGAGATCCTTTGCTCCCAGTGGTTACACCGTACTCTCTATCGCGAGTAATGCTTCGCACTGCAAAACGCTTCACGTAGCTCACTTTTGAAATACCGTCAAGATAAATGGTATTATACACTGTACGATCATCGCCTTTTTTCCATACCGAAACATGGATAATATCTTTCCCGAAGAAGGCTTTATCCTTCACCTTACTGACACTGTATTTACCATCCGCTCGGAAAACAATAACATCATCAATGTCGGAACAGTCACAAACGTATTCGTCGCGCTTCATACCGTATCCGACGAATCCTTCTTCACGATTGACGTAGAGTTTTTGATTACGAATAACCACTTTCGATGCTTCAACACTATCAAACGTAGCTATCTCTGTCTTACGCCCACGACCTTTACCGAATTTCTCTTTCAGCTCTTTGAAATAGTTGATCGCATAATCTATCAAATGTGCTAAGTCATGCTGAACCCCGGCTATTTTACCCTCTAAATCTAGAATTTTATCGTTGGCCTTATCGCTGTCAAATTTTGATATACGCTTGATTTTTATCTCTGTTAAGCGCACGATGTCGTCCTCTGTCACTTCACGCATGAGATGGCCGATATGCGGCTCTAAACCTTTTGCAATAAAGGCAATCACTTGCTCCCAAGTTTCCGCTTCTTCTATGTCGCGGTAAATTTTCTTTTCTATAAAAATGCGCTCTAATGAAGCAAAATGCCATTGCTCACGAAGTTCCGATAAACGAATTTCGAGCTCCGCTTTCAAAACCCCTTTTGTCGCTTCTGTACTGCGCTTTAAAACATCCTTAACTCCGATAAATAGCGGTGTATCTTCATGTATAGAACATGCCAATGGCGCAATACTTACCTCACAATTGGTAAATGCATAGAGGGCATCAATCGTTTTATCTGGACTAATCCCTCCAGGTAGATGAATAAGGATTTCCACGTGCTCAGCAGTGTTGTCCTCGATTTTTTTGATTTTAATTTTACCCTTATCGTTCGCCTTTAAAACACTATCGATCAGACTCTGTGTATTAGTGGTAAAAGGAATTTCAGTAATGACAAGGGTATTCTTATCTAATTGGGAGATTTTCGCGCGCACTCGAACGCGCGAGCCACGCTCTCCATTGTTATAATTAGAAAAATCCGCTGTTCCACCCGTTGGGAAGTCTGGATATAACTTAAACGGCTTGCCTTCCAATTCTTTAATGGAGGCATCAATCAATTCAAGGAAATTATGCGGTAATATCTTAGTGCTCAACCCCACAGCGATTCCCTCCACACCCATTGCCAAAAGCATGGGGAACTTCATAGGTAAATGCAGTGGTTCATTTGCACGACCGTCGTAACTAAGTTGCCACTCCGTGACTTTAGGGCTATAGGCAACGTGTAAGGCAAATTTTGTCAAACGGGCTTCGATGTAACGAGGTGCAGCAGCACCATCGCCAGTGAGAATATTCCCCCAGTTTCCTTGACAGTCAATGAGCAAGTCTTTTTGACCCATCTGAACGAGGGCATCACCGATAGAGGCATCACCGTGCGGATGAAAACGCATGGTCTGCCCGATAATGTTTGCTACTTTATGAAAGCGCCCATCATCCATTTCTTTCATGGCGTGCAACAAGCGACGCTGTACTGGCTTTAAACCATCGTTCAAGGCAGGTACGGCACGTTCAAGGATGACATAAGATGCGTAATCCAAGAAATAATCTTGATACATACCGGAAACACGGGTAATACGGTTTCCCTCCTCCTCAATAATCTCTGAACCGGACAATTCCGGAATCAATTCTTCGTCAATGGGTTGATTTTCTTCGCTCATTAGTTAAAGAGTTCCTCTTCCAAATTTTTCTCCACGCGCAAGTTTTCAATTATGAATTCCTGACGTTTCGGTGTGTTTTTACCCATGTAAAACTCCAATAAGTCACCAGAAGTATAGTCTTTGCCTATCATCACCGGCTCTAATCGAATATCTTTTCCAATAAAATGCTTGAATTCGTCCGGCGAAATTTCACCCAATCCCTTAAATCGAGTAATTTCTGGTCGCGGACCTAATTCATCTATTGCCGTATTTTTTTCCTCCGGAGTGTAACAGTATCTCGTTACCTTTTTGTTCCGAACCCTGAACAATGGCGTTTGTAAAATGTACAAGTGACCCTCACGAACCAATTCTGGGAAGAACTGCAGGAAGAACGTGATCAATAATAAACGAATGTGCATCCCATCGACATCGGCATCCGTTGCAATCACCACATTATTGTAGCGCAATTCATCCAATCCGTCTTCAATGTTTAAGGCCGCTTGAAGCAAATTAAATTCCTCGTTCTCATACACCACTTTCTTACTCAAACCATAGGAGTTTAATGGCTTTCCTTTCAATGAAAATACTGCTTGTGTATTGACATCGCGACTTTTAGTAATGGAACCAGATGCACTATCGCCCTCCGTTATGAAAACCGTTGTTTCAAGACGTCTGTCGCCTTTTGGACTTGCTTTTTTATCACTTAAATGTGCACGGCAATCGCGAAGTTTTTTATTGTGAAGGTTTGCTTTTTTCGCACGTTCACGGGCCAATTTTCGAATCCCTTGCAAGTCTTTTCTTTCCCGCTCCGCACGTTGAATCTTTTTCAGAAGAATCTCCGCAACCGCAGCATTTCTGTGCAGGAAGTTATCGAGATGTTCTTTCAAGAAATTCCCGACGAACGTTCGAACGTGAACTTCACCAGGTGCCATTTCTAGTGAACCTAATTTCGTTTTCGTTTGAGATTCAAAAACCGGCTCAACAACTTTTAGAGACACCGCTCCAATCACACATGCACGAATGTCGGCGGCATCAAAGTTTTTACCGTAAAAATCTCTCATTACTGTGACCAGTCCTTCTCTGAAAGCGTTTTGATGTGTTCCTCCTTGGGTCGTGTGCTGACCATTTACGAAACTGTAGTACTGTTCACCTTGCATCCGCTCTGCATGAGTAATAGCCACTTCTATATCGTCCGCCTTGAGATGTATGATATCATGCAGTACATTCCCATCGAGATTATCTTGAAGAAGATCCTTTAAACCGTTCTCTGAATAAAACTTTTCACCATTTAAGTACAGCGTAAGTCCAGGATTAAGGTAGGCGTAGTTCCACAACATCTTCTCCACATACTCCAACATGTATTTGTAGTTAATGAAGATATCTGGATCCGGTCGGAAGGTGATTTTTGTTCCTTTACGCTGCGAAGACTCTTCGATATTATCGTCTTCGACTAACTTTCCGTGCGAGAATTTTGCCCGTTTGGTTTTACCGTCTCTATACGCTTGAACAATAAATTCTGTAGATAATGCATTCACGGCTTTGGCACCAACCCCGTTGAGCCCTACAGATTTTTTAAAAGCTTTACTGTCGTATTTGGCGCCTGTATTGATCTTAGAGACCACATCGACCACTTTGCCCAAAGGAATGCCTCGACCGAAATCTCTGACCATCACTTGACCGTCAGCGATTTTGACCTCAACAGTCTTACCAGCCCCCATTACGTATTCGTCAATGGAGTTGTCTAGGATTTCTTTAAGTAGAATGTAGATTCCATCATCGGGACTTTTACCATCGCCCAACTTACCGATGTACATACCAGGACGTAACCTGATGTGCTCATCCCACTCCAGCGATCGTATATTGTCTTCAGTATATTGTGCTTCTTGTGCCATAAATAAATTGGAATACAGGATTCCTAATTTAAGAATGCGCCCGACTTTACGGCGTATTTATTATATGAAAGTATACACAGGTTTTACACATTGAAACGGAAGTGCATGACATCACCGTCTTGAACGATATATTCTTTTCCTTCAACGCGCATTTTACCCGCTTCCTTCACTGCATTTTCGCTGCCTAAAGCATCATAATCACTGTACGAGATTACCTCAGCACGAATGAAGCCTTTTTCAAAATCTGTATGAATAACACCTGCTGACTGGGGTGCAGTGAAGTTCTTCTTAATGGTCCATGCCCGAACTTCCTTCACACCTGCTGTGAAATAAGTCTGAAGATTTAAAAGTTCGTAAGCTGCACGAATCACACGATTTACCCCGGCATCTTCAAGACCCAATTCCTCTAGAAAAAGTTGTTTCTCCTCATAGGTTTCTAATTCAGCAATATCCGATTCTGTACTTACCGCGATGTGAATGCAACCCGCACCTTCGGCAGCCGCCATTTCAACAACACGATCAACATATGCGTTTCCTGATTTAGCAGCACTTTCATCGACATTACACAAGTATAAAACCGGCTTATCAGTGAGTAACTGCATTTCTTTGATCAATTCTTGTTCGCGCTCAGAACTTTCAAAACCGCGGACATTTCTGCCTTCTAAGACAAAAGCGATCAGTCGTTCTAAGGTAGAAACGTTCAGTTTTGCCTCTTTTTCGCCGCTTTTGGCCATTTTTTTGGCTTTATCGAGGCGCTTTTCGATGGTATCGAGATCTTTAAGTTGTAATTCGGTATCGATAGTTTCCTTATCGCGGATAGGATCTACACTTCCATCGACATGGCTGACATTCTCATTTTCAAAGCAACGGAGAACGTGTATGATTGCGTTGGTTTCACGGATATTCCCTAAGAATTGGTTCCCTAGACCTTCTCCTTTCGAGGCGCCACGTACCAATCCAGCGATATCCACGATTTCTACATTCGCAGGCTGAACGCGCTCAGGATTAACCAATTCAGACAAACGCTCTAAACGGTAATCCGGTACCGTTACCTGACCAACATTCGGCTCTATGGTACAGAACGGATAATTAGCCGCCTGCGCTTTTGCACTCGATAGACAGTTGAATAACGAACTCTTTCCAACATTCGGCAAGCCGACAATTCCACACTTCATACTAATTGCTTTAGGGCGGCAAAGATAAACGGATTCTTTGTTAGCAACGTGTGTATATGTGAATTGGATTTAAAAGGGAATTGGGCCTTCTTTTGGCGTAATTTTACTGCATATTGAATATAACATTTCACCCATGTCACAACAAGACCTACAAGCCGTCGTATCCCAAGTCCGTAGAGACATCGTACGAATGGTACACGCTGTAAATTCAGGACACCCAGGCGGTTCCTTAGGATGTGTAGAGTTTTTAACTACGCTCTATTTTGATCACATGAAACACGACCCTAAGGCGTTCACGATGGACGGTAAAGGTGAAGATTTGTTCTTTTTATCAAACGGCCACATTTCACCGGTAATGTATTCGATTCTTGCGCGTGCCGAATACTTCGATGTAAGCGAAATGGCAACGTTTAGAAAATTGAATACACGTTTACAGGGACACCCCACTACCCATGAAGGACTGGAAGGTATTCGAATTGCTTCTGGTTCTTTAGGTCAGGGAATGAGTGTTGCTATTGGTGCTGCTGAAGCGAAAAAACTAAATGGTGATAACAGATTAGTCTACACCTTACACGGCGACGGGGAATTACAAGAAGGACAAGTTTGGGAAGCTGCAATGTATGCCGCTGCTAAAAAAATAGATAACCTCATTTCTACTGTTGACGTTAACGCCAAACAAATTGACGGATCAACAGATGAAGTATTGGCCATGGGATCCATCCAAGCAAAATTTGATGCTTTCGGCTGGCACGTAATAACAGTGGCGCAAGGAAATGACCTAAGCGCAGTAAAATTGGCACTCAATGAGGCTGCGGCCGCGGCAGGAAAAGGCAAACCCGTTTGTATTCTTCTTCACACGGAAATGGGTAACGGCGTTGATTTTATGATGGGTACGCACAAATGGCATGGTGTTGCACCAAATGACGACCAACTTGTAGACGCACTTCGTCAAAATCCAGAAACACTCGGCGATTACTAAGTCTATTGTGAAACAACTCAACGTCATAGTATTTTTCTTTTTCTGTCTTGCCCTTCAGGCACAGTCACAGGTTGAAGAAGAACGTCCACCGCTAACGCGAATATTATTCGTTTTCGATGGAAGCCAAAGCATGTATGGTCGTTGGGAAACGGGTGCTAAAATAGATGTTGCACAACGCTTAATGGGGCAAATGCTCGATAGCTTGCAAGGGATTCAAGAGGAAGGAAATTTTCAATTGGCGCTGCGTGTCTACGGTCATCAAAAACCTGTACCTCCTCAAGACTGTTCTGATACGCGTTTAGAAGTTCCGTTCAGCAACGGTAACATCTATAAAATCAAGCGTGTACTAAAGGCTATTAAACCAAAGGGAACCACACCAATCGCTGGTTCGCTTTTAAAGGCATCAGACGATTTCCCGCCTTGCGAGGATTGTCGCAACATCGTTATCTTAATAACCGATGGTGTAGAAGCATGTGATGGTGATCCGTGTGTTGTGAGTAAGCGTCTTCAACAGAAGGGTATCATACTTAAACCTTTTGTTATCGGTATTGGGCTGGACGAGGACTTTAAAAACAGCTTCGAATGTGTAGGGACGTATTTCGACGCTGCCGATGAAAATACATTTAAGAACGTTTTAGGGGTCGTCATTTCGCAAGCTTTAGACAATACAACAGCTCAAATCAACCTATTAGATAGCCGAGGCAAGCCAACAGAAACAAACGTTCCAGTCTTACTGTACGATCATACTTCACAAAAAGTAAGAAAGAGTCTTGTGCATACCTTGAACTATAAGGGCCAGCCGGATACCATGGTCTTAGACCCTTTAGTCGTCTATGACATGGTGGTTCATACCATTCCACCGGTTCGTGTCGATAGTATTGTCATTCATCCTGGAACCCACACCCATATCGGCGCTTCCACCCCTCAAGGACAGTTGGAACTGCAATCAAACTCCAGACAAAGCACCAAAATCTCCTGCATCATAAAACCACATGGTAAGAATGAGATTTTACATGTACAAGACTTCGGTACGGTTCAACGGTACCTCAGCGGCACCTATGATTTAGAAATATTAACCCTGCCAAGAATTTTTCAAAGCGGGGTACTTGTTAATCCGAGTTCGACAACGACCATAGCAGTTCCACCACCAGGTATGGTAACCTTACAAGCAGGAACCAGCGGCTATGGCTCCATATTTGTGCAAAGAGAGGACGGCTATGAGTGGGTAACTGATCTTAGTGAAAGTGGTGAGCGTCAGGTTTTTCAACTCCAGCCCGGGCAGTACATGGTCGTGTTCAGAAGCAAATTTGCACAGGAAACGGCTTACAGTAAAACGAAAGAATTTAGAGTGAGCCCCGGCTCATCAACCATTGTGAAAATCAACTAAAATGAAGAAGTACACAGATTCAGGCAGTAAAGACACACGTTCAGGATTTGGCGCAGGCCTCCAAGAATTGGGTAAACAAAATGAAAATGTCGTTGCATTATGTGCCGATCTTACCGGTTCACTCAAAATGAATGCATTCGCAGATGAAAATCCGGACCGATTCTTTCAAGTCGGTATTGCCGAAGCGAACATGATGGGTATCGCCGCCGGTCTGACCATCGGTGGCAAAATCCCGTTCACTGGAACTTTTGCAAACTTCTCTACGGGTCGCGTGTACGATCAGATCCGTCAGAGCATCGCCTACAGTGGTAAAAACGTTAAAATCTGTGCTTCTCACGCAGGCTTAACGCTTGGTGAAGACGGTGCGACACACCAAATCCTTGAAGACATTGGTTTGATGAAGATGTTACCGCACATGGTGGTCATCAATCCATGTGACTACAACCAAACAAAAGCAGCAACCATCGCCATCGCTGAGTACGACGGTCCTGTATACTTGCGCTTCGGTCGTCCTAAAGTGGCGAATTTCACCTCTCCTGATGCTAAATTTGAGATTGGTAAAGCGGACGTATTAACAGAAGGAACGGACGTTACCATTATTGCCACTGGACACCTTGTTTGGGAAGCGTTACAGGCTGCTGAAGCACTAGAAGCTGCAGGGGTAAGCGCGGAAGTCGTAGGCATGGCTACAATCAAGCCGTTGGACGAGAAGGCCATACTAGCATCTGCGTCTAAAACAGGATGTGTGGTTACGGCCGAAGAGCACAACCGCTTTGGTGGTTTGGGTGAAAGTGTTGCACAGACTTTAGTGACTAACCACCCCGTTCCTCAAGAATTTGTAGCTGTTAATGACAGCTTCGGTGAGAGTGGTACTCCGGTACAGCTCATGGAAAAATACGGATTGAATGCTGATGCCATCGTAGCTGCAGCACAAAAGGTGATCGCTAGAAAGTAATTCCTCACTTAAACCTTTAGTATCTTCCATTCATCTAAAAGACAATGGAGGAAACCAAGAATATCAAGAGCCTCCTATTGCAAGAGCAGTGGGAGGCTTCTTTTTTGGAGATCGTTGAGCAGTACAGCGAGCGTCTCCTCTATTGTGCCATAGGCATCCTTAAGAGCGAATCATTGGCCCAGGACGCTCTGCAAGAAGGAATGATCAATATTTGGAAAAACCTCCACAAGTTTAAGGGCAACAGCCATCCATTTACCTGGTGCTACACCATTGTTCGCAATGCCGCTTTGAACGAGCTGAAAAAGGAAAAGCGACATGCAAGTGCCGATTTAGAAAATGCCTATGCCGCACAGAGCTCATCCGAGCTAAAATGGGACAGTGATGAGATTAATTCAAAGGTCCAAGAAGTTCTCACCGGCCTTCCAGAAAAACAGCAGTTAGTTTTTGAATTGCGGTATTACCAAGATTTGAGCTTTAAGGACATTGCCGAACTCACAGGTACCTCCGTAGGTGCACTTAAGGCAAATTACCACCACGCTAAAAACAAGATGGAAGAAAAATTAATCGGCCTTTTAAACCTTCCATAATTACGAGCACTCTAACGAACAGATGGACAAACAACGAAAATACACAGCAAGCGATGCTCAGTTAAAAAAGCTCAAAGCAAAGCTTCACCGCATTCCGGAGCAGCATCTCGTGGACCGGACCTCGAGCCCTGTTGTTGCAACGAAGCCAAGTCATATGCATATTATTCGTTGGTCCATGACCGCCGCAGCCGCTATTGCCTTAGCCGTACTCTTTTGGCCGAATACCTCAACAAATGAAAGTGAAGTGACGGAAGAGTTGTTGGCAGAAATGTACAGCCTAGGCTATGTGCAGGTTGAGGATATGTACTCCTTTGTGGAGCCCGATTCACTTGACTTCGCTGAAGTCGAGTTTGATGCAGATGTATATTACGATTATTACAACTCTTATTACGAATACTTGGAATTATGAAAAAGACATTAGTTTTTGGCCTCTTGCTTTCTACAGCAGCGGGCATGGCACAACCGAAGATGGGTGATCGTGCCGAGATTGAAAAAAAGAAAGAAAAGATTGAGGCAATCAAAGTAGCCTACATCAGCGAGGAATTAGAACTGACTGTAGCTGAAAGCCAAGCTTTCTGGCCAGTATATAACGAACTTCAATCTAAAGAACAAGAATTGCGCGAAAAGCAACGGGCAAATTTCATGAGCTTGAAAAAGGATGAAGAAATAAGTGAAAAGGAATTAGAAACGATGATTTATAAGATGTCAGATATTCATATTGCCATCGAAGAACTTCGTAAATCTTACCTCGATGATTTCATTGACCTATTAGGAGCAAAGAAAACGCTTCAACTCATGAAGGCCGAAAAAGAATTTGGTCGTAGAATGATGGAACGCATGAAAGGAAAGGATCGTCCAAGAGATAGGGAGAGACGTCCCGGACCTGAAGGCAGACGCCCAATGCGATAAGGAATAGCTACGAACCACCCCAAGGGGTGGTTTTTTTTGTGCAATAATGAAGAGCCACATTGAAAAATGGTGGACGGTAAATACCGTACAGAAAATATGAACTGGATGAGCGTTTTTTACGCGAGTAACTTCACCTATGCTTTCGGGAAAACCTGTATTTTTGACGGTCTATGGCCAATATCAAATCTTTGTTTTTAGACCATGTTGCTCAAGTAGTTGGCGATCCCAGCGCGCTAGTTATTGACCGTGCAGAGGGCAATTATTTGTACGACCCTGAAGGCAAGGCGTATCTTGATTTTATCTCAGGGATTTCTGTGGCCAATCTCGGACATGGTCACCCCACAGTGGTGGCGTCCGTTCTCGATCAGGTGAAAAAACACATGCACGTGATGGTCTATGGTGAATTTGCTATTGGACCGCAGGCAAAATTGGCCCAGAAAACTTTGGAGAAGCTCCATCCCTGTATGGACCGTGTTTACTTCGTAAATAGCGGTACTGAAGCCATTGAAGCTTCCATGAAGATTGCAAAGAAATATACCGGTCGAAGCCAGTTCATCAGTTTTAAAAACAGCTACCACGGTTCTACACACGGTTCATTAAGCATCCAAGGATCAGACAAATATAAAGGCGGTTATTACCCGCTACTGCCAGATACACTTCAGGCAAATTTTAATGATTTTGCTGTAATTGAGCAGATTACTGCAAAGACCGCAGGCGTTGTGATTGAATGTATTCAGGCAGGTAGTGGGTATATTCCTGCGGACCCCTCATGGATTAAGGCCGTACGCGCCCGTTGCAGAGAAGTGGGTGCCTTGATGATTCTGGATGAGATTCAGACAGGTATGGGTAGAACAGGACCATGGTTTGCACACCTAGACTATGGATTCTGTCCGGATATCATGTGTTTAGCGAAAGCCTACGGTGGTGGTTTGCCTCTGGGTGCTTTTGTTGCTCCTGAACACATTATGAAAGTTATTCAAGCAGATCCCATCCTCGGGCACATTACTACCTTTGGCGGTAACCCTGTGAGCTGTGCAGCTTCTTTAGGAGTTTTTGAAGCACTGGAATCCTCCCCTGAGCTGATGGCAGATATTCCGGCCAAGGAGCAACACATTCGAGATATGCTCGTTCATCCTAGTATTGAAAAGATCAGTGGTAAAGGACTCATGTACTGCCTATGGCTCAAGCCTGAAATAGACGGTTTTGACGTCATTGCTCGCCTAGAAGAAGAAGGATTGATTACCAATAGTTTCTTGTTCGCAGAAAATGCTATACGAATCACACCACCATTGACTATCACTAATGAAGAGCTTGATAAAGGATTGAAGCTTATTCTTCGTGTCATCGAGGAATTAACCGCCTAAATCAAATTTCGCCGGGGCTGGCCCCACAACCATTTATTCCTTTAAAAATTTCATCGTTCGACCGTCTCCTAACCGAAGGAGGTACAAACCTGAAGCATACCCGGAAAGGTCGATAACCTCTTGAGATTCCTTTAGGGTACCTGCAGCCGTACGTTGGCCAGTGATACCAACGATCTCGTAAGGTAGCGGGCCATCAAAGTTATCGAGTGAAATAAAGAGTGCTGTAGTTGCGGGAATGGGGCGAAGAGAAATTCCATAATCGTATTCCGGAACATCCATGTAGAAATAATAGCAAGCGGAAGTGTCTGAACAGAACCCTGGCTTCACAATAATGGCGGCATAAAACCCGGTATCTGGGGCCTGTAGAAATTCATTACCTGGATTGATGGTGTCGGCTCCAACTGTGGTATCGATAAATGCTCCCGTAGTACAATTGAACCAATAGTAAGTCGCTGCTGTATCTAAGCCAACATAAAAACTAGCATCTATATAGGGAGCAACCCAGATAGACCCCGTATCAACATTAGGCAAGTACTCCACCCTACCGGAGATGATAGAATCACAACCGAGCGCAGTCACACCGTTGTATACAACCGCACCGGTATCCGTGCGCCAAGCATTTAAATAGAAAACGCTATCTCCAGGGCAAAGGCCTGTAGCATTAATCGTATTACTCACTGTAGCATTCACAAAAACCTCTCGCACTACCACGGAATCACATCCTGCAGGAGTCGACAAAGAATCATACAGAGTTGTTGCGGTAGTTACCCAAGTTCCGAAGACCTGAGCGCTGTCCCCCTGACATATACTTATAGACGGTAAGGTATTGACCACAGGTGCCGTATACTGCACGCTCTGTTCTACAATCGAATCACAACCTATGGTCGTTGCAAGTGTATCCGAATAAGTACCTGACTGGCTCACCCATTGACCAAATATCTGAACAGAATCTCCAAAACAAATACTTAGAGGTGTTAAGGTCGTTGTTGGGATATTGCATTGATTGATCAGATTAATACTTCCTATACCTCTATTTGCATTGCCATGATTTCCGAAGCTCGATCCTCCTTTCGCCCAAATCAATGGAATAGATCCGCCATTAGCAGGAAAAGTATAATGATTAGCCGTGGCTCCAATTCTAGAACGTTCAATGTACGCCGTGCGAGTAGTTCCGGCAGTAACCGCACTGTAAGCTATGGACGAAGTCAAGACAGAACCACCGCTGTATTGACCCAACTTCCGTTCAGCCATGGTGCCATTAGAATTGACTAATAGAATGTATGTACCATTCATTCCAGTGCCACCAAAACCCACGGAAAAATAGCCCGAGGATGGCCCGCTAAGCTCCATTTCCAAAGAATCAGTAGTAGTGTTCATGGTAACGTTGAGCGTCATGCTCGAACCTAATGAGGTCGTTCCCGAATAAACTTGCGCTTGACCGATAAATGACAAGAGTAAGGCAAAATATAGATATCTATTTTTCATGGCATTGAGCTTCTTATAAATAAAAAACCCTCGGCACATGCCGAGGGTTCATATTTTTCAAGAAAAAAATTAAGCTTGTCCTGTAGGTCCGCCAAAGTTTAAGGGCACCTGAGGCGGTTCGTGCGTTTGAACATCACCGAAATTCTGCTCGTAGCGGGAAACATTTTCTCCTAAGGCCTGCAAAAGTCTTTTTGCATGCTCCGGAGTTAATATTACCCTTGATTGCACTTTCGCTTTAGGAACACCTGGCATCATCTGAATAAAATCAAGGACAAATTCCGTTGGGCTATGATTAATAGCGACGAGATTACTGTAAACCCCTTGCGCCATGTCTTCACTTAACTCAATATTAATTTGACCGTCTTTATTCTGCTCTGCCATTTCTCTTACTTCAGCTTATTCTACAACTTCTGCAGCCATTGTATCCTGCATTTTCTCATACTCTTCTTTAGAACCTACCACAGTTTCGCGGTATTTCTTAAGACCCGTACCTGCCGGAATCAAGTGACCCACAATAACGTTTTCTTTCAGACCTTCAAGCGTATCTTCTTTCGCATTTACAGAAGCCTCGTTCAACACCTTAGTCGTCTCCTGGAAGGAAGCTGCTGAGATGAATGATTTAGTCTGTAGCGATGCTCTCGTAATACCCTGAAGAACTGGAGCAGCGGTTGCAGGACTCGCATCGCGTGCTTCCACTAATGCTTTGTCTTCGCGACGTAACAAACTGTTTTCATCGCGCAACTCACGAGTGCTAATGATTTGACCTTCTTTCAAATTGGTACTATCACCTGCGTTCTCTACTACCTTCATTCCGAAGATGCGATCGTTTTCTTCGATAAAGTCAATGGCATGAACCAAATTACCTTCTAAGAACAACGTATCTCCAGTATCTTGAATCTTAACCTTACGCATCATCTGACGTACAATCACCTCAAAGTGCTTATCGTTAATTTTCACACCTTGAAGGCGGTATACCTCTTGAATTTCATTCACCAAATACGATTGAACCGCAGTTGGGCCTTTGATCGCAAGAATGTCGTTAGGCGTTATTGCACCATCAGAGAGCGGAGTTCCTGCTTTCACGAAGTCATTCTCTTGAACGAGAATTTGCTTGCTCAGATTAATCAAGTATTTCTTCACTTCACCAGTACGGCTCTCGATAATAATCTCACGATTACCACGCTTAATTTTTCCGTAGCTAACGATACCATCAATTGCAGCAACAACTGCAGGATTTGATGGATTACGCGCTTCGAATAATTCAGTTACACGTGGGAGACCACCGGTAATATCACCTGCCTTCGCGCTCTTACGAGCAATCTTAACAAGGATTTTACCCGCAGGAATATCTTCACCTTCTTCTACCATTAAATGTGCACCTACTGGAAGAGTGTAGTTCTTGACTTCATTCCCATCCGCATCTAATACCTGAATAGTTGGTACCAACTTACGGTCACGGTTTTCAGAAATTACCTTGTCTTGGAAACCGGTCTGCTCATCAATCTCCACCTTATACGTAGTTCCTT
>Ga0228626_1000386_pt1 | contig 20001 bp, 33 predicted proteins | sample 31DmetaG_FD_183028 | JGI IMG/M metagenome (GOLD analysis project Ga0228626, IMG submission 183028) | Seawater microbial communities from Monterey Bay, California, United States - 31D | ecosystem: Environmental > Aquatic > Marine > Coastal | place: USA: California | collected 2016-10-26
ATTCCTGATAGTGTGACATTCATTGGGTATGCTGCTTTTCAAGGTTGCTCAGGTTTTAATAGTTCATTAACCATTCCGAATAGTGTTACAACTATTGGGACTTATGCTTTTCAGAATTGCTCTAGCTTAACCGCTCTTTATACCAACACGCCAGCAGCATCGTGGGTTGGAACGGATGCTCTTCTCTCTGCAACCGCACTTGCTAATATCTATACAGGTCCGAATGCAACTGGCTATGATGCTACTTGGAAAAGTAATCAAGGCACAACAGCTACAGTACAATCTTGGACAAACTACCCTAACATACCATAACTTTTTAAACTAAATAATAATATGAAATATGCAATTACAGGTCCAAGAGGGCTAATAATCCAAATAGTAGATGAAGAGCCAACAGATGCTCCATACTACAGCGAAATCTCTGATGCAGATGCAGCAACAGTAGAGGCTAGTGATGATAGATATTTTATTGTTGATGGGACTTTACTAACACGAGAAGCATTTAGAGACCAAAAGATACAAGAGAGACATGAACAAAAGCTCGCTGATTTTGGCGCAGATGTTGATGGTGCAAAACAGTATCTCAGAGACCACTTTGCTAGTAAGAGATACGATGTAGAAGTTGGTGGTATTGATGTCGGCGGTCTTCCAGTAAGAACTGATAGACTTACTGTAGCACGGATTTATCAAGCGAACAGTTTAGCTATTCATGACCCTACATTCACTACTGATTGGAAAATCGGTGATGGTACGTTCATTGCAGTTGATGCCACACTGATTGGCTCAATAAGTGATGCAATCACAAGCCATATTCAGACATCATTCTCAAGAGAGAAAACAATCAACGATGAAATCACTGCAGCTACTACAATAGCAGAGCTACAGGCAATCACATGGTAATTTAATATGAGCAAGTTATTTAAAGGCAATGTAACTAATAATGTAGTTGAGCTTAACTTGCTTAATCCTACTGGTACGCCTACTACTGTTACTCGCAATACTGCGGCTAATGCTGTGACTCAAGTAGTTGGAGATATTAGTACTAGTGATGGGTTTGATTCTGATGCTACAGTAAAGGGGCTTGTGATTGGAACAAGTTGTACGAGTATTGGAAGTGATGCTTTTAAAGATTGCTGGGACGGAGCCGCAAATGGTGGTGCAGGGGCAGGTCTTACTGGTTCATTAGTCATTCCAGATAGTGTTATGAGTATTGGAAGTTATGCTTTTTATAGTTGCTCTGGCTTAACTGGTGATTTAGTTATTCCAGATAGTGTTACAAGCATTGGAGATTTTGCTTTTAATGGTTGCACTAACTTAACTGGTTCATTGATTATTGGAAATAGTGTTACAAGTATTGGGAGCTATGCTTTTTCAGATGTTGACTCTTTAATGAGGGTTATTGCAGATAGCGTTACAAGCATTGGAGATTATGCTTTCGCGTATAACTTCACCTCCACTACAGATTATGTAGGTTGCCCAGCTTCTAGCTTTACTGGAAGCAATGCATTTTACGGGTGTGACCTTTTAAATACCTTATACGCCAAAGATGCTGTATCTAATGGCTACACACTAGGGTTGCAGACCTTCCAAGGTCTATCTATAACAATAGCCAACTGGGACAACTACCCTAACCCAATCCCTAACTAACATGAGCAAAGCATACAAAGGACAGATTACCAACAACGTAGTAGAACTTACTCTCCAAGACGAGCAGGAGTTTAAAACGCCTACTATTGTGTGGAGCGGTACAACGAATGGTGAGATTGATCAAGTGCAAGGTGATATACCAGATCTTTGGAAGACGGATGGAGGCTCTGGCACTCAACTGACACAAATTCAAATCGGGTCATCATGTACCAGTATAGGGAGTCAGGCGTTTGCTTATTGTTATGGGTTTAGTGGAGATCTAGTTATTCCAGACAGTGTTACAAATATTGGTAGTGCTGCTTTTTATTACTGCGATAGTTTTGATGGTTCATTGACCATTGGAAATAGTGTTACAATTATTGATAGTCGATCTTTTTATTATTGTGGGGGCTTTACTGGCCCATTAGTTATCCCAGATAGCGTTATAACTATTGGTGAATCTGCTTTTAACAGATGCTCTGGCTTCAATGGTTCATTAGTTATTCCAGATAGTGTGACGAGTATCGGGAATATTGCTTTTAGTCGTTGCACTGGCTTTACCTCATTAACCATTGGAAATAGTATTACAACTATCGGGAATAGTGCTTTTAGTTATTGCTCTGGCTTTACTGGTTCATTAGTTATTCCAGATAGTGTTACGATTATTGGAGATAATGCTTTCCGTCGTTGCACGGGCTTTACTGGTGATTTAGTCATTCCAGATGGTGTTACGATTATTGAGATTAGTACTTTTGAACGTTGCTCTGGCTTTGATGGCACATTAACTATTCCAGATAGTGTTACGAAAATTTCGCGAGATGCTTTTAGTGAGTGCACTGGTTTCACTGGTGATTTAGTCATTCCAAATAGTGTTACAACTATTGGGGAGCTAGCTTTTAGTATGTGCTCTAGCTTTACCTCATTAACCATTGGAAATAGTGTGACGAGTATCGAGGATTCTACTTTTTCTGGTTGCTCTGGCTTTACTGGTTCATTAGTTATTCCAGATAGTCTTACGACTATTGAGGATGCAGTTTTTTATCTCTGCTCTGGCTTTACTGGTGATTTAGTCATTCCAGATAGTGTTACGAGTATTGGGGTCGTTGCTTTTCGTTCCTGCTCTGGCTTTACTTCGTTAACCATTGGAAATAGTGTGACGAGTATTGGAAGATTTGCTTTCCGTCTTTGCACTGGCTTAACTGGTGATTTAGTGCTTCCAGATAGTGTTGCGATTATTGAGGATTTTGCTTTTGATGGTTGCTCTTCCATTACTGCTCTTTACACCAACACCCCAGCAGCAGGATGGACGGGGTCAAATGCCTTACAAAACACAACAGCACTTGTTAATATATACACAGGTCCGAATGCAACTGGCTATGATGCTGCTTGGAAGACGGCACAAAACACAACAGCTACAGTACAATCTTGGACAAACTACCCTAACATACCATAATTAAGTATTGACTTTTCGTAATTAGTATATATAATACTAGTATATGAAAACAGTTCATTTTACTTCTGGTCTGCCTAGAGCTTGCTCTACTCTTTTACAAAACCTATTAGCTCAAAACCCTGAGGTACATGCCACTGCTACATCTGGTGTTCATGAGATGGGATATATCGCAAGAGACTTTTTTGAGACAGAAGAGTTCAAAACATTCAAGAATCCACTAGACGGAGAAAGACAATACCTTAACTTTGTAAAGGGTGGAGTTCAAAATGCCTTCAATGATGATACTGATAGACCTGTTGTTGTTGATAAATGTAGAAGCTGGATTGGTCATTTGGATCAATTGTATAAAGTGTTTCCAGATGCTAAAGTATTAGTGCCAGTAAGAGACGTTCGTGGTATCCTATCTAGCTTTGAGAAGTTAAGAATCAAGCACCCATCAAGGTTTGTGGGTATTGAAAAGCAGAATCCTCAGAACTGGACTACTATTGAAAAGCGATCACAAGGATGGCTCAATACACCTCCACTTGGCATTGCAGTAGAGAGATTGCATGATGCCATTAAAACACACAAAGATAAACTTCACTTTGTACATGCAGAAGATCTAACATCAAACCCAGTTGAAGCAATGAATGCTGTATGGGATTATCTAGAGATGGATAGGTTTGAGGTTAATCCAAATAACGTCGAACAATATACTGATGAGCATGAACTGGGGTGGCCGTATGGTGAGCATAGCATTCGAAATGTTGTTAAGCCGTTGCAACCAGATTGGCATGATGTTTTGGGTAGAGAGTTCTCAGAACAGATCAAGCAATCATTCGCTTGGATCAACGACCTGTAAACTACCGCCGGTATATTACCAACGCTTTTGCTTTCTTTTGAGATACTCAGCATACGTTATATGCTCACCTTCTTCTAGGTCTGTATCATCGAACTCGAGCTCTTCTGTATCATAACCTTCCCAGACACACCAGAACTGCCAGGTCTTCTTAGCTTTCTTTTCTCCTTCTGTCATTATAATTATTTATAAAAAAAGGTGTAGTGATAATTAAACCACTACACCTTTTAACAGTTAATATATTTTAAACAGGAGCTAGGACGTAATCTTTACCATCAAGTGTTAGAATGTTACCTGTAGGTTTAGATTCTTTTTTCTGTTCGAATTCGATTTCAATATCTAGCTCTGGCTCTGCCTTTTTGACAGTCTCAAGTCTAATATCATTGAAGTCATCTTTCATAAAGCTCTCAACAAGAGCATCAACACTAATGATAACTTCCTTACCATCTTGCTCACCACGCGCCCATCCCCAGTCACTAAACTCATCTGCTCTAAACTCTAGAATCTTGATAGGTTTTGCTTCTTTGTTAATAAAAGGTTGAAAGGGACCTGTTCGTTCGTACCAGAACTGACCTGAGTTAACTCGTGGTCTATATTCTTCTTCTAATACGTTATCAAAGCTCGTGTTATGCATACGTCCGGTAAGGCGGAAGAGAAGATAGACGAGTGCCATTGTACCAACTACCACAAGTGATAGTAGCATTTCTGTTGTTATATACTGTTGTATGTTCATATCTATTTTATTATAAGCTAGTTCCATATTTGTTCAACTTAAAATGGAGTATCCTTTTCATCAATAACATCGAACTCTCCGATGATATCGCTCTCCTCAATGTTAGGGAATTGATCCTCCATTTCACGAAGCCTCTCAACATGCTTTACTCTACTCATATACCAGTCGTGCCACTTACCTGATGGCTTACGCTTCTTATATTTCAGATACAGGTCGAGTGCATCATTCCACTCCTTATAGTTTAGTTTGTTTAATGTATATCTCATCCACTATTAGTATATCATAGTTCCTTTTTGAACAAGAAAAAGCCTAGTGGGGGTGTTACGAATAATTGTGCTTATGAACTACAGTAACGTGCAATGAAAGCCCCACTAGGCTATATCTATTTAATGATATTATTCTGGAAAATCAACTGTATTAGATTAAATATTAGTGCTTATGAATTACAAATTAATATACGAACAGCTGGTTACGCGTGGTCAGGAAAGGCCTGAGCTTGAGGGATACAAAGAGAGACATCATATCATTCCTAGGTGTATGGGAGGTGGTGATGAAGAGGAAAATTTGGTTGATCTAACTCCTGAAGAGCATTTTCTTGCACATCAATTGCTTGTTAAGATGCATCCTGGTAACATTAGACTGGTGAGGGCTTGTGATGTTATGGCTAAAGATACTAAAAAGAACAAGTACTGGAGGCGCAATAAAATGTATGGCTGGCTTCGAAGACGGTTGCACGTACCTAAAGTTACTATAACTTGTGAGTATTGTGAGTGTACCTTTAAGGCATTAGAATGTCAGAAGCGAAGGTTTTGTAGTCAGGACTGTAAGAAGAAAAGTCAGGAGAATAAAACTACTCTATGCTGTAAGGGCTGTAAGAAGGACTTTGAGGTTCTTCCTAACAAAGCCAAAACCAGACAATATTGCTCACCTGCATGCTCATCAAAATCACAACAAAAGCGCGATACAAAAAAATGCTTGTGTTGTGGTAAATTAATAGTTGGTCAGCCGAATGTAATTAAAAAGCGTAAATATTGTTCAAAGGAATGTACTGATAGTAGTAGAGTGGGGGTATCGAAACCACCTACAAGATTCGCTCCAACAATATCAAAGCCATGTAAGCAGTGTGGTGATCTGATATATGGTAAACCTGGCGTTCTTAAGCAAAAGACATTTTGTAGTGTCAAGTGCGGAGCGTTAAGTCGGAGGGTTAAGAACACACATTGCGACTAAAATTCTTAACTGCAGATCTGTTACGAGGTACAAAGTAAGCCTTGTTCTTTTTCCAAGAGTCTGCAGACATTACCTGAATATCTCCACCTGTCTTATGATCCCAGATTCTTACTCCTTTAGGACGCTCAACATCGTTACTAAATGCACACTCTTTACATCTCTTAAGGTTGAGCTCTAACCGAGCCTCTTCAACAGGGTTACCACATCCACAAATTATCGTACTCATATTAATATTATATCTAAGTTCCTTTAACCTAAAATGTATTTCTATAGTTCTGCTCTTTAACAGCTTTCTCTGCTTCTTTTAAGAGCTCTAATCTAGCCTCTCTAAAGTTACCTTCATATACTTCTAGAGCAATATATACCTCAATAAGCTTATCTACCTTCTTGTTTATGTCTATAGCTATATAGATGATGAAGGCAAAACTAGCTACTAGTACAATGTTTAGTAATGTTTGTAGTTGTGTTATCATAAGAATGGCACAGCAGGTAGGACTCGAACCTACAAAAGACATTTCCAATTACGGTATATTTTACGTCTATGGCTTAGAAGGCCATGCCGTTACTGCTGCTTTATCCATCAAAAATTAAAGATTTAGTTCAGTGAGGATCGCATCTGCCTTGTTGCGTAGGTCTTGCCTACTGTTGCTAAACTCTCCTGTTCGGCGTTTACTTGAAGCAGCGAGGTATACAAAATCTAGAAGCATAGCTTTATCTAGTGCTAGTTGATGATGTTCATCTGCAAGCTTTGCTAGATATTTACGACGCTGTTCTTCACGCTGGACTGCTTTGTTAGTAATAATCATTGGCATACTATTATTATATCAGAGTTCCTTTTTATTCAAAGCACATTTCCAAGATGGTCTGCTTTGCCCATTCTATTATGCGAAAGATCAATACAAATACTATAGCATCAGTAAAGCTTATTGTACTTATTAGATTAAAACAATACCATGTTATGGTAGCTACAATTATGTTAAAGAGTACTATCAGCCCTGCTAGGCTAATGGTGTATAATGGATGGTGTGGTTCTTCTTCCATGTAATTATTATATTATATCAAGTATGTAAAGCAATATATTTTATAGCTCCTCTTCAACTACTTTTAGAGCTGTATTAATATCATCAATATTTTTTTCAATTTCTAGTACCTGTTTGTTCATATCTGTAATCTTTTTTACAACTTCAGGTGGAACCTCTACATTTTTATAATATCTTTCTGACATATCATCAAGCTGTTTTAAGAGCTTATCATGCACACATTGATAGTCATTTCTTCTATGCTTTAGCATATCAATGGTAGTCATCTTATTATATTTAATCTCATTAAGTTGCTTTAATGAGTAAGGTATGTGACTACTTAAAGGGGCTATATTCATAACTACCAGTCTACATTAACACCGCGAGTGTCAATATGGACAAAGCCACGATACCTTCCGATACCGCCGCTGAATACTCTCCTATCTCTTAATTGTTTAGCTGCCTTAGCAACTCTCCATGGACTCGTCTTGCAAAAGGTAACATCAAGCGCTTGATTTGACATATGATATGATCTTGACTTACCTCGAACTGCTTTATTATACTCTGGACTTCTATATGCAGATACAATCTCCTTAACAGGTAGACCAATCTCATCGCATAACTTATCAATCACCTTTAATGTTGGTCCGATCTTCTTCCAGAGCTTTTTTGGTGGTAAAGAGTTGTGTGTACCTCTACGTGATTTAAAATGTGGTGCCATTACCATACGTGGTGTTATATGTCTTAGCTTTAAATCTAATATAAAGTTACCGTACTGGTATACATATACACCTGCGTGCTCTAACCAGTCTTTAGGAATTCCCTTAACCTCATCTTTAGAGTAATTACCAAACAGATCGTTAAAGAAGCCACCACCTACACTTGGTGTACCTATTAGTACACCAGATGTAGTTAGACCAGCAGTCTTTATGAAGTTACGTCTATGGTAATTAGCCCCCATACATATTATTTAGTAGCAATAGTAAAAGATTTAACACTATCGATACGGAACGATCTCCAGCCTTCGTTCTCTAGATCATAAACTCTAAGGATATCTGTATTCTCTTTGAGAATACTTTCACCAATTGGTTGCTTATGTTCTGGAATGCTACTTGCTTCAGTTGTACAGATCATAGTACGATCAGTACCATCTTTCTTTACAAATACAATCTCTGCGTGATTAGTACTAACTAATGCTTTTAGAGCATCACGTAAGTTAACCTTTGCTGTCATAGTTTTAGATTTAGTTTTCATAGCTTTTAATAATTTCGAATTGACCTTCTAGACCGAGAAGCTTATTACAGAAGTTAGCTACATCTAGCATTGTATACTCGTAACAGAACTCAATCATCTTCTCTTCTCCACGCGTCCTAAAGTTGAACGCGTTACCATTGATAAACGTACGACATGTATTATATGCCTTCTTGTTTTTGAATTTAATTATCATTTTCATATTTTATAGATTGAATAGATTGTTCTCAAAGATGTTATGCAGTGCTTTATCTTCTTCAGTAGCTACACGCACTCTAACCTTCATCTGAAATGCGTGAGAGGTATGACACATCTTGTTATTATATAACCAGCCATCTTCCTCATTAACATAGTAAGTATCTTTCCAGTCAGCTCGTTCACGTAGATACTCTGCAGTTACCTCTCTACGCTGAGCTTCGTCTAAGCTTACGTCTATCTTTTGTGTCGCATGTATTACCATATATATATTATATTAATGTTCCTTATCATGCCAGCTAGTACCTGCCTTAACTTCTTCTTTTGTTGATGGTAGGAGTACGTGCAGTGCCTCGCGATGCTTAATGTTCTCGATCTCTAGATAGTCAATTCGCTTTGCTTGTGTGTCAATGTAGTTGCCGATAAAGCATACCATACAGCTAAGCACTCCAATACATAATAGGTTAATAACTAGCCCCCAATCAGTTTTTAATTTACTCATAATATTAAACGTTTGTCTTCTTAAACTTAGCTGTCTTACCTCTACCAAACTTAACTAACCTACCTGCATCTGTAAGTTCTTTAAGAGCTACATATGTCTGCCCTTTGGTAAGATCTAGTAATTTCATTACTTTCTTTTCAGTAATGTGTGGTGGGTCCATATCCAAGATCTGCTTATGGAGTTGCTTCTTACGCTGTGACTTGGATAATGCCTTTGTAGTTACCTTCTTACCAGTCAACTCAAGTCCTTTGCTAGTCATAGTAGCGCCCCACTCACCAGTAGCACCAAAGCGGTTCTTGTGAGTAGTAAGCAGACGCTCTGTCTCATCACCATCAGGATCCATTGTGATCTCAAAGTTAACATCAACTGAGTGAGGGACTAGAGTAGAGCCTTTAAGCTTACCATCCTTCGTTCTATGCATTACGAATACAAGAGCACATTCTGTCTCTTTAGCTTTTGAAACTAGAGTCGATACAGCATGCTTCTCAAGCTCCATACGATTCATTTTGGTCTTTGCAGTAAGGGCTTGGAACGAATCGATAACAAGCATATCTAGATCAGTCATAGCTTTAGCCAACTCATCGATGTCTGTCTCATTAGCGATTGAAACCTCCTTAACGTTCAGACGCTTACATGTGAATGCGAGCTGAAACTTATTCTCCTCTCCTGAAGAGTAACCGACATTGTAGCCAGCCTTTGAAAGAGCTTCCATTAACTGGAGCAGTGAGGTAGTCTTACCACAACCAGCTTGACCAGTGAAGGTCATAGACGACCCCGGGAGAATTCCATTTCCAAATAGATCATCGAACTCCTTAATACCACACTTCATGCGGTTGTAAAATATGTCCGGGATAGTAATCTTTGATACCTTCTCGAACTTGCTTGCTTTAATTCCTAATTTCATCGTTTGTATATTGTGTAGTTTCTTTCTCTCTACATCTAATTATATCAGTGTTCCTTTACGGGAGTATTCTCCAATTCGCGAATTTTCTCCAAAAGATCCATCAAGCGAATCTCACTCTCCTCAAGCTCGTTAGCTAGCCGAGAGTTCCTTTTCTTCTCGAACTTCAGCTCATCTCTGAGCTCTTCTAGTTTATTTTCCATAATAATTTAACCTGTAACTGCTTGTATTATAATACATACAAAGAACGCTAGTGCGATACACCCAGCGAAGATACTAACCCCCATAAATATATACTCAGCACATTCCTCCATTGGATCCTGATCATGTCTCATATCAATATTATATCAGAGTTCCTTTAGAGACTCGACATCACCTTCATAACCTGGCTCGACACCATACTCTCTCCTAGCCATCCAGCCCTTAACGAAAGCCTCTTTCTCAAGATCTGTTGAATGTCTCCAACCTCTATATGTCTGTAGTGTTAGGTTACCACTATCTACATAAGCCTTATACGCCATGTAGCAACTATATAATTCTCTGTCATATGTTAACATGACTAAATTATATAGTAGTTCCTTTTATTTACCAGTTTAACTCATAGACTGATTCAAAATAGAATTCTATATCATCAGCAGGCTCCTGTAATACCTCTAACCTTTTCTCAAGTGGAGAAGCGCATGCTCCAATAATAAGACATAATAATGCTATTGGAAATTTTAAACACATACAAATATATTTAATCGAAAAGCATATTACATATTATATAAACTAATCCAAGAGTAACAACAAACATGATTGATCTTTGAATTGGGAGGATTTGTGTGTCTGCCAGAATATCTGGTAAGAACGTTATCATATATAATATTTATATATATCTCATAGTTTTTTTATTTATCGACGCGTGACAAGTATATATAAAAATTGCATAATTTGCTGGTATGGACTATAAATATACATATGGCATTAAACTTTCCTAATAATCCTAACGCGGGTGATACTTATGAATCATGGCAATATAACGGCTCATCGTGGGAACCTATAACATCATTAGATCTTACCTTCACGCAGAATGGCACTGACGCAGTAGAGCGGCAATTAGTTGATAAGCTGCGAGAAAAAATAAGTGTAAAGGACTTTGGAGCTGTTGGTGATGGTGTTACTGATGACACCGATAAGATTCAAGCGGCAATTGACTATGCAGGATCTTTATCAATACCTCAATCACCGTCAATACTAGCTCCTAATAATATTGAAGTTAACCTATTAGGTAAAGCATACGCTATAACTAGCGCCTTATTTATTGATAAGTCAATTAAGTTTACTAATGGTAGATTAATAGCGCTACCAGGATTTAACCAAGGTGATAATAGTGGATTTATGCTGGAAATAGTTAACGGTGCAGAGGATTGTATAATCAGCGACTTATTTCTTGATGGTGGTTTAACAGAAGTTACTCCAGGTACACCTGGTACTTTTACTAGACACGCAAACCTTATATGGGTAAAATGTAGACAGGTAAGTATAGTTAACTGTGAAGGAGCACACTTTCCTGACTATGGAATCCGTATTGGTGATGTAGATTCAACTGTTGAACAATTTGCAAAAACCGCTTCCTTAGTAGATTGTACTATGAACGAGTGGCTGTTTGGTGAAGATGGTAAAGAGTATCCAGAGTTAAAAACAGCGAGAGGATATTCCTTAGAATCATTTCAAGGATTAATGGATCGATGTACCTCAAACCTAACAAAGTACCCTGTATATATGGATTGTACTAGTTGGTATATTTCTAAGCTTAGGACGTCTAACGGTCAAGAAAGCACGGATAATGGTGGTGTTCTTACAGACAATCAAATCGGCGTCTTTATTAATAGTGGATATAATGTACTAGACAATTGTACATTTGGCTCTGGGTATGTACATATCAATGGTGTAGGGAACGATACAACAGTTCCCTCAAGAACTACAATTTCTAACAGTGAATTTGTAATGTATAATAATACCAGTGACACGCATATACTATATGAAACAGATCAGGTTGATGATACGTGCTACGGTCTTGTAATAACCAATAATAGATTTGGAAACGGTAATAATGTTGATCCAATTATTTTTAGGGGAGTAAATGGTGGTAGTCTAGTTCCTGATATAGAAAAAAAGATTACATGGGTGGGTAATGTTGATTTCTTTGAAACTGCTATAAACACAAGTCTAGGATTTGACACTAAGTTTGGAGCAGGTATACAGTTTGACGGTGGTGACATTACATGTGAAACAATCAATAGCTACCAGCCAAGGTATGTTTTAAAGAATAATATAACACTAACAGTTGGTCCAGACCCAGAACATGACTTCGAACAGTTAAATCAAGCAGTAATTTATTTAAGAGACTTTAGCATACCACCTGGCGCTAGTGTAACCGTTGATATAAGTGATGGTAATTATGCTTCAGTTGGTAGTCTAGACTTTTCACATCACGATGGTCACAGAATAACCTACAGAGCTGCAAATGGTCTAGTCACACCTGGTGTTGTACCTGTACGTACTGATTTTACCGGTGATTATAATACTGATTATGCTACGGTTAGTGCTAAATATAATACTATTATAGATTGCGAAAGAAGTGGCGCGCTTGTTCGTGACAGTACCGTTAAAATTCAAGATATATTATTTAGATATGTCGGTGAACCGTTTATTATCACCGATCCATACGACGGTTTAAACCTTATAAATTCAAGAGCTAGGGTTACAGGTTGTACATTCTGGGGGTTTCCAAATCACGGAGTTACATGTACCGCTAGCTATATGAGTTCTACAGATATATGTGTAGCTTATAATGATAATCAAAACTATAGACTCGTAGATAATTCAGTAGGTACAGTAACTGATAGTGAAAGTACACTCGTGGCTGTTAGTGGAAATAACAGTATTACACTAAATCATAGCTCGTCACTTCAAGCTCCGAGGGTAGAAGTACTTAGTGCTAGAGAAACTGGATTTACTATACAAGGATCTTCGTCAAACTACACAGCAACAACTAGTGCAAGTGATATTGATTATTCATATTATATTGATAGCTGTAAAAGAGGCATTAGTATTAATCATAATTCTTATTTCAAGGCTGTTAGTGCGACTATTATTAATATTGAAACAACACCTGTGGTGGTATCGCAAAATTCATTTTTATGGTTAGATAGAGTTTTTGATGCATCATCAACAAGTAGTGCTACTACTTTTGCAGTAAATACAAATAGTACTATTTATTTAACTGACTCACAAAGTGTATCTGCTAACTTTACTTATAATTTGGCTATCGATCAACACGAACCTTCATACTCATATGGATTTGAAGCGCCAAGAGGTACAATACAGGTACTAGCCGACTCATAACAAATTTAAATAATAAAAAGTAAAACAACATAACTCAACTATAAATATACGTATGGCAGCAATAGATTTTCCAGAAAACGTACCAGTAGGTTATGTACATACACAAAATAGTAAGAGTTGGGTGTGGTCAGGTCAGGTTTGGAATGCTAAAGCAGTAAAAGCACAGGCGATTTTATATACTTTGGGAGATTTTAACAACGATACTAGTGCTGAGGCTGCTATGGTTGAGGATGGTTTCTATACGTGGTGTAGAAACTTGGATGGTAACCCAGCATGTAGTATGTTATCATATAAAAACGGTGATAAGGTATTTCATGTATCAGAACTATCGCATGGTGAAACGTTTATTGTAGGTGATCAGCCTGATGATCATTTTACTAGTGTTAAAACAGCAATTCAATATGTACAATATCTGAAGATACAAGACCGTGGGATAATTAATATTGATATTAGACCTGGTGAATATGAATTTGATAGTGCTTTAGATCTATCTCACAATAATGGTGATAATATCTTTATTAGACCTATTGATAGTTCACCGAGTGTTACTTACCCTAGTAGTACAGATTTTACTGGTGTGTCAGCAGATGATTTAGATATGCTTAAAAGTAAATACCCAGTTAAGTTTAAGTTTACTAATCCTACAGATCAGATTAATGGTATAGTTGTAACATTCGGTACAGCAAGAATAGAAGATATTTTATGTTATAAAGAGACAGAATCAGAAACTAGAGGCATCAGTATTACTTTTGGTGGTAAGGTATTTGTTACCGGGTGTAGCTTTTTTGGCTTTGCAGGTGGTATACTAGGAAATACGGATGTTTACGCTCGTGTATTCGATTGTAACTTTTCACATATGGTTCAGTATGGACCAACCGCAGACAATAATGGTTACGGAATTAGAATGGGAACTAACTCTAATTTAGTAGGTAGAGGTAATATAATTTACAGCTGCCCAGGAAATGCACTGGTTATTAATTCGGGTAGTCAAGGTCAATGGTTAGAATCAGTTATAGAGGAATGTGGTAAGAGTGTTATTAATCCTTCAGACCGGAATGAAGCCATAGGTGTAAACGATCACAGTACTCTTTTATGCCCTAGGGCAGGTACATTATCAGGTAATATAATTAAAAACTGTCATAGTGGTATCTTTATCTCACAATCTAGTGTAGCAAGAATAGGTGATTTAACTTGTATAGATAGCGACAGGTGGAATATTAGATCATATAGTGATAGTAATATATACATCTTTGACCCAGTCTCACTTAGTGGATCAGGTGTTGGTTTTGAAGATATAGAGGTAGAGGATGGAGGAACTGTTAGTTTCACTAGTGATGTAAATAATATTTTAGGTTCGACAATTTACAATTCTCCACTAAATGTTATTAATACTGATGGATCAATTATCAAAGATAACAGTCAACCTATTCAAAGTATTGAAAATTGGGATAGTACATATACAACTGTAAGTGCTAATAGTGATAGTTGGGGAGATACATACACAACTGTAAGTGCTAATAGTGCTAGTTGGGGCATTACATCATCAAGCTTACCGACCCATACTGGCGGTGTTGCAACTATAGGTGAACAGGGTTCATATACTCTACCAGGAGGCTTAATTATAAAGTACGGTACCGTAAATGTTAATAGTACTAGTGTTAGTGTTACCCTTAGTGACGCGTTCCCTAATGCTATAGTAGGTGTCAACTGTACTGGACAAGATGGTAGCTATAGTCCAGCTGCTGAATTGTGTGGTGTATCAAATCTATCACTAAGTGCATTTGATATTGCGGGGTATCAAGGTACTAGTGGTGCTGATATAGGTAGGGTTTTTTGGCAAGCAACAGGTTATTAATTATGTCTTTTATAATTAATTCATATGTACATTCAACCGCGAGGATGTGGTCACAAATTGGCTCAGATCTTACCGGTACAGGTGTAAGTGACGGTGCTGGTGTTAGTGTCGCATTAAACGATACCGGTAATATTATGGCTTACGCGTCTCCATATAACACTGACGGTGGAGCTGACTCAGGAGAGATAAGAGTATTTGAGAACGTCGCTGGTACATGGACACAGGTTGGGTCTGATATAGAAGGCGCTCCGGGTGATTTAGCTACTCGACCTGGTCTTGGTACACACTGTGTTTCATTGAACGGGGCAGGTGACGTACTTGCAACTAGTTGGCCTGGTAGTGATGATGTTTCATTGAACTTATATAATGATGCTGGTCAGGTTAGAGTGTATAAGAACGTTAGCAATACATGGACGTTGACTGGAGGAGAAATAAACGCAGTAACAAGTGATACGCGGTTAGGAGCATATGATGGGTTGAGCCTAAATACTGAAGGTAATGTTGTTGCTGTTGGTGGTTGGCTAGGTGGAGATCAACCCGGTGTTTCAGACCCAGGTATTGTAAGAGTATACGAAATGGTCGCTGGTAATTGGTCACAAATAGGGCAAACTCTCTCAGGAGAAACCACCGGTGTGCCTGGTGATTATAATGAGAACGCTGATTATTTTGGTTATAGTGTCAGTTTAAATGGTGCTGGTGATGTTATTATAGTCGGTGGCTATGCTAATGATAATAACGATTATCCAAACCTAGCGGCTGCTGGTCATGCTAGAGTGTTTGAGAATATTTCCGGTACATGGACTCAAATTGGTAGTGATATTGACGGTGAGTCCGCCGGGTTGATTCTAGGTCGCTCTACAAGTATAAACAATACCGGTAATATCGTCGCTGTTGGTGGTTCTGGCTCCGGAGCTGAAGTTGGAACAGAAACCGGTGTAGTGAGAATATTTGAGAACGTCGCCGGAACATGGACACAAATTGGTTCAGATATAACCGGCGTTACTATTAATGACCGTGTTGGTTACAGTCTTGAATTAAATGGTGCAGGAGATATTATTGCTATAGGTGATGTTATACACGATAGCACTAATACAACTAATATCGGACGCATGCGAATATTCAAAAATATTGAAGGTGAATGGGTACAACATGCTGCTGACATTGCAGGTTCAGCGGAGAATGAATATACGGGATGGTCTGTAGCTCTAAATAACCTAGGTGATGTTGCTGCAGTAGGTAGTCCAGGATACGTTACTCCAGGTGATACTATCACATACCCTGGCCGTGGGCGTGTGAGAGTGTATATAGATCCTGCATCGCTAACAGTATTTTATGACGTAAATAATAATGAATTAGTTGGTAGATCTATAACAACAGATATTCCAGCTGGATTTACTGCTGCAGGACAAAACCTTGATATATTTTATATAACAATTGGAGCATCATGTACATCTGTTGGTGAAAATGCTTTTAATGGAAGCGCTTTAAAGGGGGACTTAATAATTCCTTCAACGGTAACTGATCTTTATAACAATTGTTTTCGAAACTGTAATGCTCTTACATCATTAACTTTAAATGAAGGGTTAATAAATATAAATGAAGGAGCATTTGCTCAAAATGAACAATTTACTAATACTGTAATAACTATTCCAAATAGCGTTGAAACTATTGGCGTGGGCGCATTCTTTCAATGTACAAGCCTTACATCAATAACTGTTGGAACTGGTGTGCAGACTATTGGCCCGGTCGCATTCTCTGGTTGCTCAAACTTAACTACATTTAATTGTTATGTCAGCAAGACAATTGTTGATGCTGCTACATCGATGTTAGAGCAATGTACATCTTTAACAGAGATCCACGTTCGTTCAACCGATTCTTCTTGGACGGCAGGAGCTGACCAAACCATAGGAGGTAAAACAGGCATTACGGTAATAAAAGATTTACCAGGTTAAGTACCACTATCGCCGACGTATACATCGATTACTAAACTCTTGTAGCGTAAACTAACACGCATATAAAACCTGTAATTAATGCTAGCTGGTAGTATGTTTCAAAAGCCATATTATTGATATTCCTTCTCTAATTCTTTAGTAGGTCGCCACTCTGATACAGGCTCACTCTTCCATACCTTGCCTAGCTCATTATAGGTCTTTGATGCTATAGGCCAATCATAACCAACGCGCTTCCATAAACTCCAATCATACTTACCTTTACCATGATACTCATATGTTCTAGAAGCAAATCCCCCCACAGGTGTATTGCGGAGAATATGGTCTTCAGGTAGTGTATGTAATCTTATGAACTTCACCTAACTTTATTCTGCTTCTGGTTCGTCAGGAAAGATATCCTCTGCTGCTGGCTCACTAGGGAAGACATCCATCACTACTGGAAAGGGTAGATGAGCTAATGCCTCTTCAAGTGCCTCTTCTACCATAGTGGTCCTATCAAACAGCTTGTCCTTATCTGATTCAAATATTAAAAGTTGTATTCTTGTTTGCATACTCTTATTATATCAGCGTTCCAAATGGTAGGCACGGCGGGATTCGAACCCGCAATCGCTTTCGCCACTCCGTTTATGAGACGGGGCCATTAACCATTCTGGGCACATGCCTTCATTTGAAATCTGCTTTAACACTTTAACAAAATCTACCAGTCTTGAGCATTCCAATTGAATCAAGCTCTGATTGCAGACAATCAATCTGCTCATCCATCTTCTCAAGTTTACGAATATTAGATGGTTTATGTTCCTCCATTGCATCAGCCATCTTCTCTGCCATAAACAAAGCGCTAGCACATGCACGATCAAGATCGTTACTAATCTTCTTATATGCTACGGTTAGCTCTTTGTTTGGCAGACCCCTATACTTTTTAATTCCTCGTTCCATGTTATTATTATATCAGTGTTCCTTTTAATCTATCTCGTCAAAATATATATCTCGTGATTCGCTTACCACCTTCTTTGATGGTGCTGTTATCTTTACTGTTAGTAGTAATCTTCCCTTACTCTTACGTGTCTTTAGTACTTTATATGTGAATGGGTAACCACGTTTAAAAATGCTCTCATGTGGAGACCAAATGACACTTCCAACTGTAGGTTTGATACCTTTCTCTTTATATACATCTGGTGTCATAATTATAGTCCTATAAGACCTAACCCGTGAGTAGCTATAGCGTTTAGTATAATAAACAAACATGTAGCTACATGCAGCATCACCCAAACACTCCTAATCATAGCTACCTTATCTGCCTTGTTTTTATCTGTATAAGCTTTCTGCCCAATTGACTTGCACCACAGCTCCCATATATTACTCACAATTAAAATAACTCCGATAAAAGGATTAACGATACGTATAGTGCTATTATAATTCCAAATATTGTTAGGAAGTCTACTAAAAATTCTTTCATATTACCATGCATCATAAACACTACCTTGAGGGGTAGCTAACATCTCAGCTTTACTAATATCTGCCTCGCAAATAGCACGGCGCTCGAGCTCATCTGCCAATCTCATATCCTCAATAAAATTACACATCTCACTATCAGAGAGACCATGCCTACGTGCATATTCCTTATCATCATTATTGAGAACAATCTTAATCTTCATACTATTATTATATCAATGTTCCTTTTATTTGCTGAACAGTCTAGCATATTCTTCCACTGTACAACCACTAATAATAAATTCACGATCATCTGATGATAGATGTGGAAATGCGTCTTGCACATAAATCTCACCCTTATTATATCTCAACAGTTGAGCAGGGTCTACCATAAGAGCTTTTGTTCTACGTATGCCTGTCATAGTAGATGTACGTACAAACTCTACTTCGATCATATCTTTATCCATAATATTACGGGTGGTAAATGGTTGCAAGCCCTTCAGCTAGAAGCTGTTGATTAATATTCGTCCATGTACCTTCATCATTAAGATAAATCGTACCTAACCATCTACCATACTTACCAGCTTTATCTTTGTATGTCTTAATAACCACTTCCTTATCTAGAATAAGCTCACGTAACCTATCACGTGCAATTAAACCATCTGGTCTCTCCTCCCCTCTTATCTCAGGCGTATTAATACCATAAAGTCTAATCTTCTGATTACACATCTTCATAAAGAAGCCTAGATCAATATCTACAGTGATAGAGTCACCATCATAGACACCGGTTACGAAAGCTTTATAGCTATATAAATCGTATGTCATTACTCAAGTCCCAGCCGCTCTTTGAATACCTTGTACTTGATAGACTCATTCACATCACCTGTAAAGTTATCCAAGCTATGCTCTTTATGATCAGCAAAGGTAATCCACTCAGTAGCAGGCTTCGATGCAAAGATCTTATCGTGATTGTTAGCATACAAATTCGTAGGTGGTTTTGTTTTAATTACATTACCTGTTACATCATTCGTTGCTGTATGTCCTCTTACTCTCATGTTGTTATTATTTATTGAAATTGGAGCTGAATGTCAGATTCGAACTGACGACCTACTGATTACAAATCAGTTGCTCTACCAACTGAGCTAATCCAGCATTTTAAATTGGTGGGCAGGGAAGGATTCGAACCTTCGTAGATAAAAATCAGCGGATTTACAATCCGCCCTCGTTGGCCGCTTGAGTACCTACCCGTTATTATTTTTTGTTTGAAATTGGCTCGTCTACGTGGACTCGAACCACGATGTACCTTACGAGGGCCTCCGGATTAACAGTCCGGCGCTCTACCAATTGAGCTATAGACGATTATGTGTTATTATATTTTAATGTCTTTTGTTCTAATTGCTACTGTTTAATTACCATAGTTGATATACTACACCCATTCCGAATATATTTACTACCATATAATATGAGGTCAATATCATAGGCCAGGCTAGCTTACGTCTGTAGTAACCATACGTTGCTGCAGTACAGCTCACAAAGAAGCCCGGGTAGATGTATTTCATATCTGGTGCTTCAGCAGTCACAGCCAACATTAAGCTAGCTATAACAGCAAAGACCAGGCTAATAAGTTC
>Ga0228626_1000392_pt1 | contig 19880 bp, 16 predicted proteins | sample 31DmetaG_FD_183028 | JGI IMG/M metagenome (GOLD analysis project Ga0228626, IMG submission 183028) | Seawater microbial communities from Monterey Bay, California, United States - 31D | ecosystem: Environmental > Aquatic > Marine > Coastal | place: USA: California | collected 2016-10-26
GACCCGCTCTGCTGGTACATGAACTTCTTTGACGCCAGATAGGTGATCAATTGATCCGTTCGTGTCAGCCTTGAAAACAAGATTTGTGCCATCGCGCTGTGCGTGCAAAAGGGCCTCAGAACCAAGCGGCTCCACCAGATCAAGCTCGATAGGCAAAACTGAGGTGTCTGCGCCAGCTTGCAAAGTCACATCTTCGGGGCGAATTCCTACGACAACATTGCGACCAACGTTATCCGCAATCGCCACATTCAGCTTAATCTGAACACCGTTTATCTCGGCGCCGTTTTCGTTAAGAACTCCGCTAAGCTGGTTCATAGGCGGGGACCCAAGGAAACCAGCAACAAATGTATTGGCCGGGTTCATGAACAGTTCCATCGGTGTGCCTACTTGTTCGATTTTACCATCATTCATAACGACAATGCGATCGGCCAAAGTCATTGCCTCGACTTGATCGTGGGTCACGTAGATCGAGGTCACGCCAAGACGGTTGTGTAAGCGTCGGATTTCAGCACGCATCTGGGTGCGCAACTTGGCATCAAGGTTCGAAAGCGGTTCATCAAACAGGAAGACCTTAGGATGTCGCACAATCGCGCGACCCATTGCAACACGCTGTCGTTGCCCACCAGAAAGTTCTGCGGGTTTACGATGCAAGTACTCTGTTAGTTCCAAGATTTCTGCAACTTCAGAAATTTGTTTTTCAATTTCTGCTTTTGGCATTTTACGGATGCGCAAGCCGAACGCCATATTGTCAGCTACGTTTAGGTGAGGATAAAGCGCATAGTTTTGGAAAACCATTGCCACATCGCGATCTTTTGGTGCGATCCGATTGACCACTTTTCCATGAATGGATGCTTCGCCTCTAGAAATCTCTTCTAGGCCGGCAATCATACGAAGTGTCGTTGATTTTCCACAACCTGAAGGACCAACAAGAACGACAAATTCTTTTTCCGCTACATTTAAATTGATGCCATGAACGACCTGAACGGCGCCATAGGCTTTCACGATACCACTTAAATTTACGCCGGACATGGTCCCTCCCAAGGAACGGCTTTTTTTGGCCATCCGTCAGCATTCGAATCACTTCTTTATACTAGGATACTAGTAATTCTTGCTGAATTCTAGTCTGGTATACTAGTTTGAAATTTGTTAATGTATTTTAAAATTAAAGGCTCAAAGGGGCTAATGAATGGCGCAAGCATCGGTACTAAGCGAAAGACGAACAAACGTAGATGATGTTTTTGACCATCTGCACACTCAAATCTCTTCACTGGAGCTAAAGCCTGGTGATCGAATTTCAGAGGCCGAGATCGCAGCACAATTTGGCATATCGCGGCAACCGGTGCGAGACGCGTTCAGCCGACTAGCCAACCTTGATCTTTTGCTAATTCGTCCGCAACGCGCAACGGAAGTTCAACGTTTTTCAATGCGTCGGATTGAAAAGTCTCGTTTTATTAGGACGGCGATTGAAAAAGAAGTACTGCTACGCGCATCTATTTTTTGTGATAGAGCAGGTGCTGCGCAATTAGATGAAGCGCTGAAAGAACAAACCGCCGCTGTTCGGACCTCTGACGCTGAAAGCTTCGGGCGGCTAGATTATGAATTCCATGAGGTTCTATGCACTGTTGCACGCGCTGACTATGCTTATGAAGCCATCCTTGAAGAAAAAGCAAAGGTCGACCGGCTGTGTAAACTTGGGTTGGAAAAAGAACAGCGCATGCCAAAGCTATTGGAAGACCACACCGCAATCGCGAACGCGGTAAAGGCGCATGACAGCGCAACCGCAATTGAAGTCGGAATGCTGCATCTTTCGCGGCTTGACGATACAATTCAAAGAATTACGGAAACGAATGCTAATTATTTCGTTTCGGAAAGTGCCTAATTTGGGCCTCGTCTTTAATGGAGCAAGGGCGATCTAGTGTTCCTTAGCCGCCAACACCCATGACACAGACTTTAACGAATACTGAATATCCACCCGTTCCCAGTGCAGGTAACGTACTGTCTTTGTCTTGGCCGATGACGACAAAAGCAATTTTTCTTCACGGCACCGTCGTGATTGATGGATGGTTGATTTCATCATTGGGCGAGGCATCGTTAGCGGCAATGGGCCTGGCTGCTGCGGTCGGAGGATTGGTTTCCGGCGTCATTTTTGCCTTTTCAAATGCGATGCAAATTCGTACTGCGCAAGCGTTCGGGACCAAGGATCCGATGTTTCAAAAGTCAGTGCTTGCGGCAGGATTATTGATTGGTGTCACATTTGGTCTTCTGGGTCTGTTTGTGATTTTGAACTTCGGGAAATCGATCGTGGACCTTATGGCGCCAACACCGGACGTCGCCGTAAAAGCATGGGCGTACCTATCAGTATTTTCTGCCGTAATTATGGCTGAATCCGTCGGTCAAAATCTGGGGAGCCATTTTAACGGTTGTGGGCGCACGAGAATTCCACTTTATGGATACTGTTTTTCTGTGCCTGTTAATATTTTCGTGAGCATAATTTTAATCCATGGACTTTGGGGTTTTCCTGCTCTTGGCGTTGTTGGGGCAGCATTGGGAAGTGCTATCGCGATATTAATGCAGGCAATTTACCTGACATACCAAGTCTACAAATATGATGGACACCTTCTTCGTGTGCCAGGTTGGCGAAACGGCACCTTTTTCGGTACCTTATTGCGGCACATCAACTTTTCGTGGCCTATCGCTGCGACATTTGTAAGCGCCAATTACGCCGCCCGCGTATGCATGTTAATCTTTGCACAGATGAGCCTTGCCGCCTTTGCCGCAATGACACTGATCATGCCATGGATCATGGTTGCCGGCACCATCGGCATGCAATGGTCCCAAGCGACTGGCATTATCGTGGCCCAACTTTTGGGGGATAAACGCAGTGAGGCTGATCTTGATACCTTCTTAAGTTCAGCTTGGCGAGCAGCCTTTATAGCGGCAACGTTGGTTGCATTTATTTATTTAATCATCTGCCTTATGCCCGGTATTCTTTACCCAACGCTTGGCGCAGAAACTCGATCCCATCTACTGAGCTTTACAATCGTCCTTCTGATTTTGCCCTTCCCTAAACAATCGAATGCAATCTGTGGGAATACCTTAAGAGCGAGCGGGGACACAATCTATGTCATGCACATTTTCGTTTGGACCCAATGGCTATTTCGCGTTCCAGCCACAATGATAGCTGTCCTGTACCTCGACCTGTCGCCCGTCTTGGTCCTGTCCTTGCTGTTCTGGGAGGAAATTGTGAAATTTCCGCTGTTTCACCGCCGCCTTTGGCGGGGCGATTGGAAACAATCAAATGTTGCAGAGTGAAATTTACACTATCTCATCAATAAAAAGGCAATGATGCCAAAAACGGACCTTCGACACTCTATTGATCTGCACCATGCCAAATGCATGGATACAACTGCGTTGCCCACTGAAGGAGAGCATATATGAGAATCACAGGCGCACAGGTATTCGTGGGTGGCCCGAGAAAAAATTATACCACCCTAAAGATTATGACGGACCAAGGCATTTATGGTCTGGGCGACGCTACGTTAAATAATCGCGAAACTTTGCCAGCGGCATATTTGAAGGATTACCTAATTCCAAACCTTATCGGAATGGATCCTCGTAACAGCGAAGACATTTGGCAGTTCTTTTATCGGGGTGCCTATTTCAGGGGTGGCCCAATTGCGATGGCCGCATACGGCGCCATCGATATGGCCCTTTGGGATATAAAAGGAAAGCTGGCGGGTATGCCGCTCTACCAGCTTTTTGGCGGTAAAAGTCGCGATGGTGCGTTGGTTTATGCGCACGCAACGGGTGCAGACCTACCTGATCTGATGGAGTCGGTCACAAGCTACATAGAGCAAGGATATAAAGCTATTCGCGTTCAATGTGGCATTCCGGGAATGCCCACGGCGAGTTATGCGGTCCCTGAAGCAAAGAACAGCCAAAGTGACTTTATCACCGATTTTGGCGGCATTCGACCCAAAACTGAAATCTGGGACACCGATAAATATATGCGGTATATGCCAAACGCTTTGTCGGAAGTCCGAGAACGTTTTGGACCAGATCTGAAAATTCTACACGACGTTCATCACAGATTGCTGCCGCGTGAAGCAGCCGAATTCGCTAAGGCGGTCGAACCGGTTGGTCTTTATTGGTTAGAGGACCCGACCCCAGCCGAAGATCAAGATGCGCTCCGCCTCATCCGGCAACATTCAACGACGCCGATAGCAATTGGCGAAGTCTTCAATTCGATCTGGGATTGCAACAAGTTGATCGAGAATGAATTAATCGATTTCATCCGTATCGCAGTAACCTATGGTGGAGGGATTACCCCTGTTAAACGGATTGTCGACCTTGCGGGTATGCACCACGTCAAGACTGGCTTTCATGGCGCTCCAAGCCACTCCCCAATATCAATGGCAGCACAGGCGCATTTGAATGCTTGGGCACCGAATTTCGGGATCCAAGAATATCTTGTACTTGGAACACCAGAATGCGATGCCATGTTCCCTTCAGAGCACAAGATGTGGAATGGAATGTTCTTTGTCAGCGACGCACCAGGCATAGGTGTGGATTTTGATGAGCATGAGGCGACAAAATATGAATACTCCCAAGGCTCCCATCCAATCGTGCGCTTAAAAGATGGTACGCTTTGGAACTATTAGACCGGAAGGTGCTATCAGACGAATGAGAACTCGCATCGGATTGCTAGCGCAGCCTGAATCTATGCGCTCAATAGTTGGCGCCACTCAGTAAGAGCGGCGGTTCGATTGAACTTGAAATTGTCTCGTGAGTAGAAGTGGCGCTCCTGATTGAAATGGTTGTGGACTGAAGAGTGGACGGCAGCGAATTTTTGCAGACATCGCATCTGTCGGAAGCGGAGCATAGCGCGTTCTCGTCGTCGAAGCGGCAAGTGGGAATTCTCAGCCCGATTATTTACCCAGAGACCCGTTTCCTGCCGATCCGCGTTGCCAACAACTTTCATTGCAGCGCCATAGGAACGTAGTTTGTCCGTCACAACTACTTCTGGCCCGCCGTAGCGCTTCATTGCTTTTCTGAGAAATTTCAATGCCGCTTTGCGGTCTCGGTGCTTGGCAACATAACTTTCTAGTACCTCACCTTCGTGATCAACGGCTCGCCAGAGGTAATGTGTCTCTCCATTTATCTTTACGAAGACCTCGTCCAAGTGCCATTGCCAGTTCGAATAAGATCGCCCGGTCCACGGGCCTAGGCAAGATGGTTAAGGAACCCCAGGTCAGGTTTAAAGTAGCAAAATGAAGAGTGTTTGGTCATTTGCGGATTCTACAAATACACCCTGCTCGCTTCAACCAAGTTTAATCTGACAGTACCCCATAATAGATTAGCAGCAATAACCCCTGGTCACACACACTTTGACAATTGAAGTCAAACGGTCATAAGATAAAAGCACCATAAACTCGGTGTGATCGCACTTTCACAGCTGTTTTATTCTGTTTTACTGAAGAAGTTTGGTAGCGGCACAGGGACTTGAACCCCGGACACGCGGATTATGATGAAATGTATTATTATTAAAACATTTAAACACATACACTTAAAGCATAGGTATCATGATGTGCTAATAAATGCGCTAAACTCTAACGCACAGAGTGCAGAAACTCTCTGTTCAACACTCACAATCTGCCTCAAAATCTTTATGGCGTCCAGCATATCATGTTGTGATAAATAGCTATAAAGCCGTCCTGCCCGTCTCAAGTGGTTTTATCTGATAATGCCTAAATGCGAACTTATGTTAAATTATGCAAAAATGAAGGCACGATATGCAGTAAATTACGAATTTCAAATTTGTTCGAAAGGCAAAAAATTGCTCATTATCAAAAGTAGAATTAAATTTATTGCCAACATTCTGAAAGTATCGCTTTGATAGTACAAGGCGGGTAAAAACACCGTCGAAACGAGCAGCAATCGACCTAAGGCTTTCCTTCCTCCCACGGGAAGCCTTTACTTTTGGTAGCTCCACCAAAACCGAACCGTTGCGTGGCTGATCTCAATGCCTCGTTCGTGCAGAAGATCTTCCACATTACGGAGTGAGAGCGGAAACCGAAAGTACAGCATCACAGCCAAGCGGATGATCTCTGGGCTCGATCTAAAGTACCTGAATGGGGAGTGTTTTGTCATACGGAGAGGCTACGAGACCACCCTGCCCGTCTCAACCTCGTTTTGTCTGACAGTGCCGCTTCCGGCCCTAACCGGACCTTCGTTCCCACCGCAGCGAATGTCTTCTTCGAGCCCAATCTACCGAATGCTGCAGCCGTCTCAAACTACCGGTATGTGCGCATAGCTGACTTCCGAACGCATGCATGGAAACTGGGCGCGCCTCACTGAAATACGGTTTTGTACTGCTCTCGCAGAGCCTTCTTTTGAACCTTGCCCATTGTGTTGCGAGGAAGCTCAGGCAGAACCACCAGTTTTTGGGGCTGTTTAAAGCGAGCCAGTGATTTCCCAATGTTCGCCTTAATGCCTTCTAGATCGAGAGCCTCGCCAGGCATCGCCACAAGAACCCCAACAACGCTTTCGCCAAAGTCTGCATGAGGCACGCCTATCACTGCACTTTCAAGAACACCTTCCTGATCATCAAGCAGCAATTCGATTTCTTTTGGGTAGATATTGTAACCACCCGATATAATGAGGTCTTTATTACGGCCTACAATACTGACGTATCCGTCCGCATCGATCTGCCCCAGATCCCCAGTGATAAAGAAGCCATCACTTCGCAGCTCTTCGGCGGTCTTTTCAGGCATCTGCCAATAGCCTTTAAACACATTCGGGCCGCGCACTTCGATCTCGCCAATGTCGCCTTGGGACAGCGTAGCACCTGTCTGACTGTCCGTGATCTTTAGCTCCACTCCTGGCAAGGGAAAGCCAACGGTGCCTGCGCGGCGTTCGCCATCGTAGGGATTGGAGGTGTTCATGTTGGTTTCGGTCATGCCGTAACGTTCCAGAATACGGTGGCCTGTTCGATCTTCGAACTGCACATGGGTTTCGGCCAGAAGCGGTGCGCTACCGGATACAAACAGGCGCATGTGCTTGCTGAGGTCTTTGGTGAACCTCTCATCCCCCAGTAAACGTGTGTAGAACGTCGGAACTCCCATCATCGTTGTTGCGCGTGGCAGGTCTGCGATCATCTGGTCTAGATCGAACTTGGGCAAAAAGATCATTTGCCCGCCTGCCAGCAATGTGACGTTGCTTGCCACAAACAGCCCATGCGTATGAAAGATCGGCAGCGCGTGCAGCAACACGTCCTCAGATGTGAAGCGCCATTCATTTTTGAGGGCCTGCGCGTTGGACAGTAGATTGCCTTGGCTCAACATCGCACCCTTTGAGCGCCCGGTTGTCCCAGATGTATAGAGGAAGGCCGCGAGGTCATCTTCGCTGCGCGGTACCGTCTCAAACGTCTTGGGCAGCGATGCCGCTTGCTGAGAGAAACTTCCAGAACCGTCTGCATTCAAGGTTTCCAGCTTGGCCTCGCAGCGTTTCGCTATCGGTGCAAGAGCGTCGCGTTTGCGATCATCGCAAAGTACAATGCCTGCACCGCTATTCTCGACAAAATACGCGACCTCATCCGCCGTATACGCGGTGTTTAGCGGCAAAAAGACCAATCCAGCTTGGACGCACGCCGCATAAACGGCCAATGCTTCTGGCGATTTTTCAATCTGAACGGCAACGCGGTCTCCGGCATTTAATCCGGCTTCGGTCAGGTACCCAGCATACCGAGCGGCCATTTCCAAGAAGTCCACATAGGTCAGTTTGTTCCCATCAAGCAGATGCAGAAAGTTAGCGTCGCTCTGAACATGTTGACCAAATAGTGTGTCATAAAGCGGGTTTGCCATGTCCGGGTCTCCTTAGGATTTAGACGAAATCGACGCGCTGAGTGTACGCACCGCACGTGAGGCCGCGACGACTTTTTCAGTGACAAAGTGTTCGTGATTGGCGGTGACTTGAGCCAAATCATAGAGGTAGTTCACCATCGCACCTTTAGACTGGCGCATTCCATTGTCCGAGATATCGGCATTGGCATGAACCGCGTGCACCGCAGCACCGTTGCCAAGATGGAACCGGGCCACGGGGTCTAAGGGCAGCTTGTCTTCCCGCTTTGCCGCAATCAAGTAATGTGCAGCCTGTGCGTCAACCGAGGCGTTTTTAATGGTTGGGCTTTGGTTCGTTTCCAGCCATCTGGTCAGGCCTGGAATTGGCGAAAGCGTCACAAAGGTATCCAGCGCGCTAAGGTCCCGCGCAAGATCAGCGGCAACTTGTTTTATCAGGGAATTGCCAAAGGAGATACCAGCCAAGCCAGCCTGACAGTTGGAAATAGAATAGAACACGGCCGTATCGGCTTCCTCCGCTTCAATCGGAGCGCGTCCATCAGCCAGTAGGTTTTGCACGGAATTTGGTATGCCTTGCGTGAGAGCCACCTCAACAAAGATAAGCGGTTCATCCGGCATGGCGGGGTGGAAGAACCCAAAGCAGCGCCTGTCAGCGGGCTGTAACCTGAGGCGCAGATCGTCCCAGCTATCGATGGCGTGGACCGCCTCATAAGCGATGATCTTTTCAAGAACCTCAGCAGGACTCGACCAATTAATCCGCCGCAGAACCAAAAAACCTCGGTTGAACCAAGACGCGAGGAGGTGTTGGAAATCCACATCCAATGGTTCCAGCTTGGCGTCTTCGCGTATCATCCGCAACAGATCGCGGCGCATGGACACCAAGCGCTGTGTGCCACCAGGCACTTGATTGAGCCGCCGTAGCAGTTCCTGGCGCTTCGGCTCACTGGCGGTCGCGTAGGCACGGTAGCTGCGCTTTGAAGGGGCGGCTTTGTAGTCTTTCAGGGTTTCGACCACTTCGACGGGATCGATCTCCAAGTCACTCAATAAGAACTCAAAGAAGGCTTTTTTTCCCTCAGCATCTGCCTCCGTGTATTGGTCCAAGATCAGACGGGCCAGTGTGCTACCTGACACTTCACCCTGCGTGCCTAGCAGATCGCGCGCGAGGGCAGTTATTTCGCGCCCCTCGGCATCACTGGACACCGCTCGTGCGAAGCGCCGCTCAAACACAGTTGAGAACAGGCCGTTCAGGTAGCTCATATTGCCGTTCCCATCACCGCGTTCGGCAACCAAGTCGCAAGACCTGGGAAGATGCACAGCAAGATGATTGCAATCACCATGCAGGCCACGAAAGGCAGTGACCCTGTAAGGATCGTTTTCAATGAGATGTCTGGAGCGATGCCGTTGATCACATAGAGGTTCAATCCTACAGGAGGGGAGATCAGGCCAATTTCCATGTTGATGGTCAGAACAACCGCAAACCAGATCGGATCAAAGCCCGCCGTTGTGATAATCGGTAACAGGATAGGTGCGGCCATTAGGATCACAGCGACGGGTGGCAAAAAGAAACCTGCGATTAGCAGGAACACATTAACTGCGCCCATCAAGACCCAAGGGTTCACATCTAATGTGCCAATCCACGCGGCAATGGATTGTGTGATGAATAGGCTCGACAGCATGTAGGAAAACACGCCTGCCGCCGCGATGATGAACAGGATCATGACGCTTTCTTTGGTACTGTCGCGCAGGACCACCCAAAGATCGGCTGGGTTCCAAAGTTTGTAGATCACCATTGCAATGATCAGGCACAAAAGCGCGCCAACCGCTGCTGTTTCAGAGGGTGTCGCAACACCACCATACATCGCATAAAGCACGCCCACGATGATAAAGAGGAACGGCAAAACGCGCGGCAGAATTTCGAACTTTTCTTTCCAAGAATAGTTGCCTTGCGCCAGCAATTGCTGGTCGCCAGACTTCCATGTCGCATAAAGCGACCATGCCATGAACAACGCAACCAGCATCAATCCAGGGATTACGCCCGCAAGGAACAGACGGCCAATGGATTGCTCGGTCGCAATACCGTAGACGATCATCGTGACAGAAGGCGGGATCAAGATGCCCAATGTGCCACCCGCCGCGATCGAGCCTGCAGCAACGCCATCGGGATAGCCGCGCTTGCGCATCTCCGGAATACCCATCTTGCCAATGGCAGCACAGGTTGCGGGGCTGGACCCCGACATGGCAGCAAAGAGCGCACAGGCCCCGAGATTTGAAATCACCAAGCCCCCCGGCACTCGGGTCAACCAACGCTCAAGTGCCTCGTAAAGGTCCGCTCCCGCTCGGGTCGAGGCAATGGATGATCCCATAATGATAAACATCGGGATCGACAGAAGCGCGAAATTATCAAGCTTTCCGAACAGGATTTCCGGCAACAGCTCTAGCGAGCGCATGCCATCAAAGATCATGATAAACCCGGTCGACACGATCAGCAGACCAAGAGCCACCGAGACGCCGGAGAACAGAACCAAAATGGTACAGACCGCGACAATCGCGCCAAGTGTGAGTGGATCCATTACGCGTCCTCCAAGCCAAACGGCTTTTCAATTTTCAAGAGAATGGCAACCAGATCAGCGATCAGTTGCAGCATGAACAAGGCAAACCCAACCGGCAAAGCGAGATAGGGTATCCACAGGCGCACGCCCCAGACAGTGTCTGATTTCCAATTCCGTTCCCATGTGAGATGCCAGAATTCATAAGAATGCCACAGCATGATCGCCACCATCACGATGGAAAGGGAAAGGGTGAACATCGCCAGCACAAACCGCGCGCGTGGCCCCAAAGCCAGCGGGATCAAGTCCACATTGACATGTCCACGCAGGCGCTGAACGTAAGGCAGTCCGATCAAGGTGGCCCCAATGGCAAGGTAGATTACCGCTTCGGTCTGCCAAATGGTCGATCCATTCAGCACAAAGCGGACAAAGATCATTTGGCAGGTGATGGCGATCGCCGCGACAATCATCGCAGCCGAGCACCAGCCCGCAAGTGTAGAGAGTGCAGCCACGAGACGCAGAAACGGGTTGTTCCCGGTTTGCGCCACCGCGACAGAGCTTTGGCCTGCCATAACGATGTCCTTTATTGAGGTCTTTGGTGTAGATGGGCCGCGATCAAGCGCGACCCAATCAAGCGTCGGCTATTCGACAGCCAGTGCCATATCCAGCAGCTCTTGGCCGCCTTCAACTTCGGAGACAAATTTGGCATAGGAGGTTTCCTGTGCCAGCGCGCGCCAAGCCTCAAAGTCTTCAGCTGACATCTGCGCAATTTCCACACCCGCATCGCGGAATACTTGTTCAGATGCAGCATCCTGCTTCTTAGCTTCTTCAAGATAGAATGCTTGAGCTTTTGCGGAAGCATCCATCAGCGCTTTTTGTTGATCGGCGTTCAATCCGTCAAACTTGGATTTGTTCATCAGCAGCGGCTGGTACATGAACCACAGCGCCACATCGCCTGCGGGCGTGTAGCAGCTGACCTGCTCATAAATCCGGTAGGACACAAAGGACGAAGATGATGTGTTTGCCGCGTTCAGAACGCCAGTTTGCATGGCGTTGTAGATCTCGGATGACGCCATACCAGTGATGGACGCCCCGGCACCAGCAAGCATTTGCTCAAACGCTTTGCCTGCTGCACGTGTCTGCAGACCTTTCACATCCTCTGGTGCTGTGATGCATTTGTCTTTGCCGACAAAACCACCAGCCAAATAACCGTGCACCAAGACCATGACATCATCGTCGGCCATCTTCTCTTCGAGCGCAGCCATGAAGGGCGACGCACTCAAACGTGCGGCGTGATCGTGGTTTTTCACCATGCCGGGCATCAAGGTCAGGTTGTAGGCAGGTTGCTGGCCACCCGCATAGCTCAGCGGCAGAACTGTCATATCAAGTTGACCACGGCTCAGCGGGCGATATTGCTCACGCGGCTTGAAAAGCGATTTTGAACCAAAAATCTGGATATCAAGATCGACATCGGCGGCAGCGACACCATCCGCAACCATTTGGGCCACTTGGTGACGAACATCCTTGTTGGACCATTGGTGTGAAAGGCGCAGGGTTTCGGCGCTTGCCGCCGAACCGATGGCCAAGCATGCCGCCATAGCCGTAGCTGTGATTTTCGTAAATTTCATTATTTCCTCCCTGGGTGTGAATCAACTTTCCGTTGACCTTGTGCGGGAAGGTCACACACCTCGCATAACAAGTCAACGATCTTGTATACAATAAGTTAGATATTGCATTTTCACTCGATCTACTGCTAAGCCATAATCATGGACATTAGACGCGCAGACCAAATAGCAGACACTCTCGAACAGCTCGTTTTTGCGGGCGAATTTCAGGATGGTGATCGCCTTGATGAGCTAAAGCTTGCGGAACAGTTTCATGTTTCCCGCACTCCCATTCGAGAAGCTCTGCAGGTTCTTGTAACGTCTGGAATGGCCGAGCAAATCCCGCGTAGAGGCGTTTTTATTCGCCAGCCCGGGCCAGTCGAATTGATGGAAATGTTTGAAACTATGGCAGAAATCGAAGCTGTTTGTGGCCGTCTCGCCGCGACACGCATGAGCGATCAAGACTTGGACGCGTTGGGAGCTGCCAATGATCGCTGCCAGCAAGCGATCGAGGCCTCCGACCACGATCGCTACTATTCAGAAAACGAGACGTTTCACCAAATTATCTATCGCGGTGCTGCAAACAGCTACCTCGAAAAACAAGCGCTGCAACTTCAGAACCGCCTCAGGGCATACCGCAGAATTCAGCTCCGGTTTCGGGGTCGGCTAAAGCAATCAATGGGTGAGCATTCTGAGGTTCTGCGATTCTTGAGAGATGGCGACGCGGACAATACCGCGAAGGTGCTCAGGGACCATGTTGCTGTTCAGGGCGAAAAATTCCACCAGCTTATTGCGAGCCTCGAGAGGTAAGGCTTGCTCCTAGCAAGCAATTGCCGCGATCTATCAAGAGCGGCCTTTGGCGCAACCGCAGCGAAATGTTGCTTTTCCCGCACAGCAGACCTCTATGCAAAGGGCAGCGAAGGTCCGGTTTCCGCCCCCTTTAACCCGTCACCACGTAGTCAGCTAAAGGCGCAACAGTGTTCTAAGTGTAAAGTTATTTGAGAGTGGTAGCGCACATCACAACAAAGTAGCAGATGTAGCGATTGTAGCAGTCGTCGGTCGCCGCATATCAGTTTTTCTAATTAACGCGCGCGCGCGCGTAGGCGTCGTCAATGCGCGATTTGGCGTTACGCGAAGTGCAGGCGATGGTAATCATTCAGCTAATTTCACCGCTGGGATCAACAGCCGTGAATGCATAGGGCAATATGCATGGGCCTACCCTGCAATACTCGTGAATGGTGGGGGGTGCGAGCAACAAAGGGTGTGTACTTGGGTTGATATAAATATTAAGATTTATATTTAATCTATCTAAATCAATAATTTACGCGATTTATATGGTGCCCCCACACGGACACTGGTTCCTTAGCAAGGCATCAGTCAACACACCGACACAAGTGATAACAAAAGCTTAACTTCAGCCACCTGTGTCTGTCTAGGGCACTTCTGGTGGCCTCTGTGGTGGCCTAAGACAAATAGGGTCCCATCGATAGCGAATGAGGCCCCGGGTGCCTTTGGTTGTCTTTGGTTTCAACAAAAGGGGACTAAAGGGGCTGTTGGTGTTCTTGTTGTTGACCATTGGTTAAAGATTGCGTCTGTGCGCATGTTGCGCATGTGTTTTCTATAGACTTCTTTGGTGGACTTACGCTGTCTTAGAGTTACTGAAAGTACATGCTCAACGGACGCACAGACGCATTTCTTGGGTTTTTGGGACGGGTAGCGAATAGTTTAACTTTAAGTTGAACACCAAGCGCCACAGCCAAGCGGATGATCTCAGGGCTCGTTTTAAAGTACCTGAATGGGGAGTGTTTTGTCATACGGAGAGGCTACAAAACCGCCCGCCCCGTCTCAAGCTCGTTTTGTCTGACAGTGCCACATTCGACTAATACTGGTGAAATCAAATCTTGGAACAGACAGTGCCCGCCGCTTTGCGGATAAGTATTTCTCTCAAAGCGCATGTTGCGAGAAAACCTTTACTTGTAGTGCGGCCAAGTGTCGGCAAGGCGGTAGCCTTCGGGCCACGGATCGCTTGGGTCCAACATGTGTTGGTGTGTCCCCGTGACCCAGCCGCGACCGCGAATCTCGGGCCTAATTGCTGGGGTTTCCCCGACTTTTGTTTCGCCCAAGATTTTACCGTGGAATTCCGACCCAATGATCGAGATGCCTGTTAGGCGGTCTCCAACGGCCATCTCACCCTTTGCATGAAGCAGCGCCATACGCGCTGAGACGGCGGTTCCTGTCGGTGAGCGATCCAGCTTTCCCGGTTGGATGGAGACGATCGATTTCGCCTGAAGCCCGTCTTCACCGCGTTGCAACGCACCGGCAAATAAACAGAAAGAATGGTGTCTCCAGTCTGGATTAAGCGGGTGATCAAAGCCCAATTGGTCGTTTGCAGCATTTGTGATTTTCACGCCAAGTTCAGCGAGGGTTTGTGCCTCGTCGGCTTCCAGCGAAAGCCCGAGTGACGCCTGATCAACCACGACAAAACTGTCACCGCCAAACGCAGTGTCAACCATGACGGTTCCGAGGCCTTCAATTTCCAGAGGCACGCCCATCAGGCCAGCAAATGAGGGCAGGTTTTCAACTTCGATCCATTCGGCTTTGCCATTGGCGCAATACGCCCGAACGCGCACAAGACCGCCCGGGGCTTCAAGGACCATTTCCGTAACGGGCTCTTGCATCGGGATAATGCCTGTATCCAGCAAGACAGTAGATACACAAATCGAGTTTGAGCCGGACATTGGCGGTGTGTCCTCGGGTTCCATGATGATCCAAGCCGCCTGAGCCTCTGGATGCTTGGGCGGTACCAACAGGTTCACATGGCGAAACACGCCGCCGCGGGGTTCATTGAGCATGAAGCTGCGAAGCACGTCATCCTTGGCAATCCACTTGCGTTGTTCCCAGATGCTTTCGCCTGGCGGTGGGGTGACTCCGCCAACAATCACGTCCCCAACTTCGCCCTCAGCATGACAAGAAACTGTGTGGATGACTTTTGTGCTACGCATGCTTGGACCTTAACGAATGTTGGACAGGAATTTTTGTAGGTGTTCGGATTTGGGGGATCCAAAGATGTTCTCTGGCGTGTCAATTTCTTCAATAACGCCCTGATGGAAAAACGCCACACGGTCAGACACATCGCGTGCGAAGCTCATCTCATGGGTGACGCAGATCATGGTCATACCCTCTTCGGCCAGCAGGCGCATTGTATCCAGCACCTCGCCCACCAGTTCAGGATCAAGGGCTGATGTTGCCTCGTCAAAGAGCATGTAATCGGGTTCCATCGCCAATGCACGGGCAATCGCAAGGCGTTGTTGTTGGCCGCCGGACAAAGCACTTGGGTAGACGTGTAGCTTATCACCCAACCCGACATGCTCCAGTTGTTTGGCGGCGATGTCGCGGGCCTCTGCCTTTGATTTGCCTTTGACGATTTGGGGGGCCAACGCCACGTTTTCCAGCGCAGTCAGATGCGGAAAGCTATTCCACTGTTGAAACACCATGCCCATTTTCTGGCGTAGTTTGTTAATGTCTGTACCCTTAGCGTGCACGTCGGTGCCTGCAACGGTGACGGTCCCCGCTTGGATCGCTTCAAGCCCGTTGATGCAATATAGCAAGGTCGATTTTCCCGATCCTGACGCGCCGATAATGGACAGCACCTCACCCTTCGGAATATCAAGGTCGATGCCCTTGAGAACCTGTAAGGTGCCAAAGTATTTTTCTAGTCCACGAATTTCAATCATGAGCTCCACCGTTTTTCGAGTGTCGCGGCGTAGCGCGAGATTGGATAAGATAGTGCAAAGTAGAATGCACCAGCAATTGTGAGGATCAATAAAGGTTCCTGCGTACGCGTAATCAGAATCTGGCTGGCTTTTAGCAGCTCGATATATCCCAGCACCGACACAAGCGCGCTATCCTTCATCACGCCAAGCGCGACCCCCACCCATGAGGGGAAGACGGCACGTCCACCTATGGGAAGGACGACATATCTTAAGTCTTGCCAATAGGCCATGCCCAACGAGCGTGCCGCGCGGCGCATGGGTTGCCCAACGGCCTCCATGCCCCCACGCGCGACATTCGCAACGAGGGACGCGCAATAGATCGAAAGGATCACAACACCAGAAAGGAAGGGGTCTAGGTTTAATCCGATAATGGGTGCAAAATTATAGAACAATACCAACTGGATGATCAACGGCACCGAGCGGAACACATCCAACAATGGCCCGAGCGTTAGGGCAGCGGCCCACTTGCCCTCATACATCATCCATCCAAAGAGCCCGCCCAAAACGGTACCTATTGAAATAGAAAGTATAGAGATCAGCAATGTACGCCATGCCGCTTGGGTCAGATACAAAAGATCGCTTGGTTGAAAGCCGGAAAAGAAACTTATCGTCAGTTCCATGGTACTCTCCTCAATACCGAAATAGGCGCGTGGCTAGCATGCGTGATCCCAGCAGGATGATCTTGACAATTACATAGTAAATTACTGCAGTGACGGCGAAATATTCAAAAATGCGATAGGTACGGCTGGCCAACGCCTGTGTTTCGCCAGAGAGCTCGCGAAAGCCCACCAGCATTCCAAGTGAAGACATGAGTACTGCCCAGACCATTTGGTTGGTCAGTGGATGATAAACGATGCGAAAAACCTGCGGGATGATGATCCGCGTATAGCTTTGCCATGCAGTCATCCCCAACGAGCGTGCAGCGCGGATCTGCGTGTCAGGAATGGCCTGAAACCCACCACGAAAGTTTTCGGCAAGGTATCCGGCGCAATTGAAGCTGAGGGCTACGAGCACGATCACGTATGGCGACATGTGAATGCCCACGGCACCCAGTCCGAACCCGAAAAAAAACAATTGGAACAACGCAGGTGTGTTACGCGCCAGTTCGACCCAGGCCGAAGCGAGCCATTTCAGCGGGCCGCGCATGTGCATGCGGATAAGCGCAAGCCCCAGACCAAAGATGATCCCAAGTACCATCGACAGAGCCGCAATCTCAAGCGTCGTCAACCCGGCTGCAAGCAGGTCCGGCAAGCTTTTGAACACTGGCCGCCAATGGAAATTATAGTCGAACATGCGAGCCCCCGCGCGGTAGAGTGACCCCGCCCTTCAATTGGGGCGGGGTGGTTGGTTTTAGTACATCACGCCGGGAATGCGCAGTTCAGGCGCATCGCCACCGACATATTTGCCCCAGAGCTCCTGATAGCGACCAGAACGCGCTTGATGGGTGACAAAGAGGTTGAGGTAGTTCAGCCACGACACGTCCTGACGCTTGGCCACCACCGAGGTGTAGTCGGTTGTCCAAGGCATGCGTGGGCCAGCAAGAATGTTGTCATATTGCTGCGTAATCGGCAAAACGGCAGTGTTGGTGGTCAGGCCAATGTCAGCCTTACCTTGCGCAACGGCAAGGAAAACCTCGTTCTCGGACTGGTAGCCCTGATAGTTGGCTTCTTCGCCCCACTCCGCCGCGATCTTGAGCCACTCCTGCTCCGGCACGGTGCCCACAGCGGCCGCCACGCGCTTGCCGCGGATGTCATCAAACGTGGTGATCCCGCTGTCTGCGCTCACAACGCCCTGAGCATAGTAAACTGCGTAAGGGATTGAGAAGCCAACTGTCCGCGCCCGTTGCAGGCTGTCAGAGGTTGCACCAAAAACGACGTCGGCGCGGCCAGTGACGATCACCGGCAGGCGCTCGGACCATGTCAGCGGCATAATTTCATATTCAACTTCCAGCGCGGCGGCCAGATCGGCGCAATAATCCACGTCAAAGCCTGCAGGTTCGTTATTCGCATCGCGATAGCCGATTGGTGGAAAATCCAGAACAACGCCGCAGCGCAGGGTGCCGCGGTCTACAACGTCGTCAAGTGTATCCGCGCTCACCGTAGCGGCAAAGGTGGTAGCAAGGACGGCGGCCGCAGCGACCGCAGTTTGAATCTTTATCATTATGTCAACTCCCTGTTGAGGTTAAGATGGATAATTCGTATATTGGATCCAATATAAAGGCAACAATAAACAACGCTGGATATCGAGGTGCCGAGCCAGTATATGTGGGTGAAGACAGTTCAAATCAGGGAAAGTCGATGAATTTCAAAGCCGTTAACGTCGCTCAAAGCAAATCCGCAACCGAGATTGTTTTTGATTCACTGCGTCAGGCCATTATCATGGGCGAGATGGAAGACGGCGAACCTCTACGACAGGAGGAAATCGCAAAGGCCTTTAACACAAGCCGGATTCCAGTGCGTGAGGCGATCGCCCGACTGGAACAACTTGGTCTGGTCGAAGCGCGGCGTTACAAGGGCGCGGTGGTTGCCGCCATTTCGATTGAGGAATTCGACGAAATTTTCGACCTGCGCGCGGTTGTCGAAAGCGACGCCATGCGGCGCGCTGTGCCGCTGATGACCAAAGCGTCACTTGCCGAGGCCCGATCGTATCATGTGGCCTTTGCTGCCGCGACCGAGCCCGAAGAATGGACGGCCTCGAATCGCAAGTTTCATTGCTGTCTTTACGAAGCCGCCAATTCCCCAAACTACCTCAAGGTAATTAACGGCCTTCTAGACCGGTTGGACCGGTATCTGCGCGCGCAGCTTTCCCTGACCGACGGGATGGAGCGCGCGACACAGGAACACGAGAGCATCCTTGCGGCCTGCGAAGCGGGCGACGCCGAACATGCCGCCGCACTGACCTACGATCATGTGCAAGACGCAAAAGCGTCTCTCCTCAACTACCTCAAGCAAAAGCGGGAAAAGACATGAGCTCGAATTACATCAACTATGAGAGCGCCATTGACCTGTTGTCCTGGGAGGGTTCTGTCGCAGCTTTGCGCGCCGGGCACCTGCGGCCAAAGGCAGAGATAGCTGATATCTTTTTGGGGCCGCAAACGGCGACTTTGTTGAACCGGGCCGCATTCATCGACGGTCTGGGATACGGCGTGAAGGCGGTCACAGTGATGGGCGAAAATCCTGCCAAGGGCTTGCCGACCGTTCAGGGTGCGATGATGGTCTACGAGCCTGACATGGGAGGTCTGAGCGCCATCATCGACAGTCGTCTTGTCACCGAAATCAAGACGGCCAGCGACTCAACCCTTGGCGCACGTCTGCTGGCGCGACCAGATAGCAAACGGCTGTTAATTGTCGGCGCAGGGGTGGTCGCAGAAAGCCTCATCCATGCATATACTGCGATATTTCCCAGACTTGAGCATGTTTTGGTATGGGCCAGACGACCCGAACAGGCCCAAGCTCTTTTGAAGCGGATGACGGGCATCAAGGCAAAGCTCTCTGTTGCAGAGGATTTGGCGACAACTGCCGCCAGCGCAGATATCATCAGTTCTGCAACGATGGCCCGCACGCCTGTTCTCAAGGGGGAATGGATTACGCCCGGAACGCATGTCGATTTGATCGGTGCCTTCAAGGCCGATATGCGCGAAGCCGATAATGCGTTAATTTCATCTGGATCCCTTTTCGTCGACAGCCGCGACACCACACTGCATCATATCGGCGAGTTGATGATCCCCCTTGCCGCCGGCATAATTAATGAAAGTGACATCAAAGGGGACTTCTATGATCTCATCGCAAGCGGGACAACGGCGCGCAAATCAGATGACGAAATCACCGTGTTCAAAAACGGTGGCGGTGCGCATCTTGATCTCATGATCGCCGATTACATTTCCGGCGCTGTCGCCAGAAAATCATCACCCAAGACATAATAACCCAAAGCGGGGAGCTGTCAGACAAATCAAAACTCGCATCAGATTGTTAGCACAGCCTAAATCTATGCGCTCAATAGTTGACGCCACTCAGCGAGAGCGGCGGTAGCAGCCTCCGGAAATATTGGCTTTCCAATCTATGCGATTTGATGCTGTGTCACTGCCTGCGTACACCTTGACGA
>Ga0228626_1000403_pt1 | contig 19694 bp, 16 predicted proteins | sample 31DmetaG_FD_183028 | JGI IMG/M metagenome (GOLD analysis project Ga0228626, IMG submission 183028) | Seawater microbial communities from Monterey Bay, California, United States - 31D | ecosystem: Environmental > Aquatic > Marine > Coastal | place: USA: California | collected 2016-10-26
GGGTTTTACAATATGCTTCAATATGCCGTTGAGCTTCGTAACCAGCCCTTTCTCGGCTGGGTGAAAGACCTTTCGCAGCCAGACACGGTCACTTTCATCATGGGGCTGCCTCTTAATATTCTCCCTATCTTGATGGCTGTCACGATGGTTATTCAAATGCAGATCACCCCAAAGACCGGTGATAAGATGCAGCAGCGCATCTTCATGTTAATGCCGCTTATTTTCTTCTTTTTCTGTTACAACTTCGCATCCGCCCTCGCCCTTTATTGGACCACTCAAAACATCTTCTCGATCGGCCAAACTTGGCTCATGCAAAAGATGCCAGAGCCCGAATTGAAAGCCTCGAAAAAAGCAGGCAAAAAAAGCTGGGCCCAGAAGCTCGCTGAAAAAGCTGAGGAAGCTAAAAAGCAACAGAAAAAAGGAGGCCGAGGACAAAGACCTGGCCAAAAGCAAGCTAAGCCGAAGAAACCTCGCGCGCCCAAGACTGGAGGATAAGGCCAAACATTTATTCCAACCAGAATCAGTCAGAACTGGACCGTGGGAATTCTCACGGTCCTTTCTTGTTTTTGACCAGACTCGCCCGTTCCAAATGGCTACCGCTCAACAACCTCTCGTCCGCGATAGGCCAATTCAGGCTTCCATCTCACCCATTAATTGCGCCCATAAGGCTCCTGCAAAACGAAACTATCACTTGGACAAATTTCGGAGGCGTGTTTAGTTCAAGTTTCCAACGATGAAATGTTGGAAACCATAAAACAGCCCTCCCCGTCTATGAAATGTATTGCTTTGCTTTTTTGTTCGTTACTCCTTCCTGTCAACGGGCAGGAGAAACCGCTCTCCGAACTTGATCGTGAACTTCTTCTCGAAAAGCTTAAGGAAGTCCAAGGCACCTCCGATAGCACAGTCAAAGGTCGATATGGGGTTGCTCTTTCAGCTTTCCGAAAAGCCCGTGAAAGTTCAGCTGCAGCACATGAACTCTATCTCAACTGCATCGAAAAAGTCCGATTTGAAGATCAACTACGGAAGGCCAGTGAATTTCGTGATTGGAAAAAGCGCCACAAGGAACGCGGCGATAGTCCCGCTTTTCGTCTCGCGCTCCGGCATCAACTTAATTGGCTAGTGCTGACCCTCGAGGCAGCACAAGTAGACGACATTTCTGTTCTCTCAACCAGGGGAGTTGGTGTTCTAGAATCAATCATTCGCGACGCCGAAGACCTCAAGGGCCAAGACCAGCTTCTCCGAAGTGATCCCTTGAGTAGTATATTCGCTGATGCCTACTCGGTCGGCACTATCGAAATTGATACTTGGCCGAAATCTCCACTCGATATAGCCGATCTCTACGAAAACGTTATCCTCCCCCCCCTGCGAACTCCTAAAACACTCGACTCCCTTCGTAAGGCGTGGCTCAAGCGGGTTGAACACGAAGGAAACCTGCTTGAGAAATGGACCAGCGAAGCGAGCGGTGATCGTGATCGCAAACCAGCCTTCGAAAAATGGCTCATTGAAGAGCGTCCAAAATTAACTTGGGCTATGGAAGTCGATCTTTTTGAGGCCGGCGATCAACGCGGAGGGGCTCTCAGGATGCTCGAGCACTTGAAGAAGCACCTTACTCATAAATCCGCCCCCAAGTGGATTGCTCAATTTACGACTCTTGTCGAAGGCGGGACTCCGGAGGGAGAAACACAAGAGAGTGAATAACACTGATCTTTAAGATTCTTCTTTGAATCGCTAACCACTTGCATGGCAAGTAGGCCATCTCCTCATGGCCAGGGGGCTTCTTCCATTAACATCATTTTTTCAAAGAATCTCGGACTTCCCCCGGAAGTATAGGAAACTTAGGGGTGCAACCATCATTGTCACAGTGTGAACTTTTCGTTACGGTCTTTCTGAGATGGTTGAGTTGGAAGTTTTTATGAAGGAGTCACTCGAAGATTTCGCCCTGAGTCGATCCGAGAAAAAGAGCCTTAAAAACCACTTGTCGCGCATCGCTGGGAATCCCATTGAACAAGCCAAAGCTCGACAGCTTGCTTTCAAATTGACGCAAGAAGCCATCAATGAATTTGGGCAAATCACCGCTCTCGACTGGCTTCAAGGATGCATCAAACTGCTCTACACGAAGGAAAATAAAACTAAGGCTTCCGCATTTTTTAGCCCGGGAGACGACTGCCTCCACCGGATCCGCCAACTGATTAGCGAAAGTCGCAGAGCCCTCGATATTTGCGTTTTCACCATTACAGACAACCGCATTGTACGACGGTTGGAAGAAGCCCAAGCACGCGGAGTGAAAATCAGAATCATCTCTGACAACGACAAATCGATGGATTCAGGCTCAGATCTAACCCATCTCTCCAAATCAGGAATCGACTGCCGACTCGACCGAACCGATGCCCACATGCACCACAAGTTTGCAATTTCTGATCAAGACCTCCTCCTCACAGGGAGCTACAATTGGACTCGCGCGGCCGCCGCGGAAAACGACGAAAATATCGTAATTACCAATAATCCACGACTCGTGAGGAGTTTTACGAGAAAGTTTGAGGAAATTTGGTCCAAGCTCGGTTAACAATCACACAGTGAGAGTCCGTTTGTCTGCTTGCACACTGAGGCTTGGCGGGTTTTCTTACTGCCGATGAAACAAGCTTTCCTGACAGCTCTCGTTTGCTCCACTGTTTTCACTCTGGGAGCACCCCTCAAAATTAAGGAGCTCCGGACCGAATCTGCAACCAATCCAATTGGAGTTTCAAATTCCCCAAGATTAAGCTGGAAACTTAATTCCAACGAGCGGGGGAATTTCCAGAGCGCTTATGAGATCCTTGCCGCTACGAACCAAGAAAAACTTAATGACAAAACAGCTGATCTCTGGGCGACAAAAAAACAACAGGGAGCTGCCAAACTCCTAGTCTCGTGGCAGGGAAAACCCCTCAAAAACGGCCAAAAAGTCCATTGGAAAGTTCGTGTTTGGGACAAGCAAGATCAGCCTAGCGACTGGAGTAGCATTGCGACCTTTGTTGTTGGAAAACAAGCGAAGCTTGTAAAACCCAATCGGATATCAGGCTTCGAAAGCAGCTCCGAAAAAATTAACAAACTTTACACCCAGAGTATTACCAGTCTCGAAAAACGTCTTACCGCATTCACAGATGGTGATGTGACCGCCCTAGGGGATGGTAGTGCCGTCCATCGATCTGCCCGTGCATTTCTCTATCACTTTGATTCCATTCCTCACCTCACCGAATGGCTTCGCTTGATGGATTCTGGAATCACCAAGGACAATTTTTTCCCGATCCATCCCGGAGCTCAAACTACCGCTCCAGTTTCATCTGACTCAGGAGTTCTTGTCACCCACCCGCTATGGTGGATGAGCGGAGATGCTCAACCAACTCGATCTCGTTGGAATGCTTATGAGGGTCACATCATTGCGCGCGAGGCACAGGACACCCTCCTGAAGGGAACCAGATGGGGCGGAATTGCTGACTCGGAAAACGTATCAGCTGAATTTATTGATCTTTGCTACCTTGGATTCAGCTGTCGCCTGATTCTCGAACTCGCTTTGCCCGCCGTGCAGCCACAAAAAGCGATCCGCTTCCAAGTTTACGCATCTCGGATACGCAAGAGCTTTGAACGCCAGTTCGTCAACACAGATGGCTCGCTAAAATCAACATCACAAACCGGCCATGTTCTGGCACTCCGGAGTGCCGTTCTGAACCCCCAACAAAAAGCCAAAGTCCTCACCGATTTGATCGCCTTAGTCGCAAAAAACGGATCCAAAGTCGGCCCTATCGGAGCTCATTTCCTTCCAGGTGTCCTTTCATTAACAGGGAATCAAGATCTCGCACTCAAGGCTCTGACCGATCTCAACGCAGAAGAACAAAAAACCTATGCCGAAAGTGGGGTCGCTGAATGGCTCATGGCTTTCGTAGCAGGCATCGACACGATCGCACCCGGATTTAATCAAGCAATCATTGCCCCCCGCATCCCTTCCGACGATTCTCTAACATGGGTGAAGGCCTACCATGATTCGCCGACTGGAAAAATTTCGGTTCACTGGCAAAAGCTTTCTTCCGACTCAGCACTCACAGCAGAGATCGTGATACCTGCTGGCACTCTTTCGCGGGTTATTTTACCAATTAGAGAGAATCAAAAAATCACTGAAAGCGGAGATACAATTGCTGACGCAGAGGGGGTTGAGATTATTGAGAGAAAAGATGGAAAAGTCTCCCTTATCACCCAATCAGGAAAATACTCCTTCTTGATAAAGTAAGGCAAAGATCCCTCGTTTCTTTTAACTCCGCCAGCCGCTTCTCTGAAAAGCTATTGGTATTGCCACTCCATCGCCTTGAGCAAGCTACTACGAGGCTCACCCCAACGGCTATCGACTCCAAATGAACCGGGAAAACGCTGATTGGCCTCCCTCCGACCACCCCAACGGGGATCAACAGCACAACCCATCAAGAAAAACGTCGAAAAAACAATGAGCAAAACAATTGCCTTCACGGCGCAAGCTTGCAAGTTGATGAACGATGTCAATCGATTTCACGGAGCTGCCTCAACCAATCGACCACACCTTCGAGAGCACGAGATCGGTGACTCAAGCCATTTTTGATCTCTTCCCCGAGCTCAGCGAAAGACCTTTCATAGCCTTCGGGAACAAACAAAGGATCATACCCAAAGCCACCCTCTCCCTGATTTCTTTGAAGAATATGCCCCTCCACCGCGCCTGAGAAATCAGCGAGAACATTTCCTCCTCGAGCTAGGACAATCACACATCGAAAGCGAGCGGTGCGTTCACTTTGCCCATCCATTTCACGAAGTAGTTTCTCATTATTCAGGGAATCATTCCCATCCTCCCCTGCATAGCGTGCGGAATAAACGCCCGGATCTCCACCCAACGAATCAACCTCTAATCCAGAATCGTCAGAAAGAACCAAGGCATCGGTCAATTCACTAATCGCTTGAGCCTTAAGAATAGCATTTTCAAGAAAAGTTGAGCCCGTTTCCTCGACCTCCGGGGGATCGGTCAGAACAGACAAATCCAAAACTTCAAAAGCGGAGAGAATGGCTCGAATCTCTTCGACTTTATGGACATTCCTTGTCGCCACAATCAATCGCTGTTTCACAAACCAAGAATAGCAGCCTCCAAAAATATTTCGACAAATTTGGAATAAAACCGAACTTTGAAACGCCTAATACTATCATGAGCCCACTAAAAACGATTATTCTCGCCATCTTTTCAGTCGCCTTCACTGCCACCTCGCAGGCCGGAGACTTCCTCACTGACTTCGACGCGGGAAAGAAAAAAGCCGCTGCAGAGAAAAAATGCATGCTTGTAAAGTTCACCGGCTCCGACTGGTGCCCTCCTTGCATCAAGCTGGATAAGGAAGTCTTCTCGAAGAAAGCTTTCAAATCCGGAGTCGAAAAAGATTTTGTCGTGGTCGTGCTCGATTATCCAAGAAAGAAAAAGCTCCCTGCAGCCCAGACCAAAACGAACAAGGAAGTGGCCAAGAAATATAATCTCCGGAGTTACCCCACCGTAATGTTGATGGATTCACAGGGAAAAGTCTTCAAATCAATATCCGGATACAGCGGCGGTGGCGTTGAGCCTTTCCTCAAAGAGCTCAAAAACTCATTGAAAGCACGCAAGTTCCAATAATTGCTCCCGGGTCCGGGTCACCGGGGTAAAAGGTCTCAAACTTCGCTTTGGTTTTTTGCTTCAACCACGGCGAGGTTCTATCGCGCAGAGCTTAGGACAGTGGACGAAGTCCAATTACTGTCTCAAGGGTGTGCGATCCATTTGGGCGCAGGGTAGGCTTGTCCGTTCCAGCATTCGCACACTCCACACAAACAAATTCTTTGTAAGCCTTATCCGGTAGATCAGCGAGGGTCTTTGATTTCTCTTTCCACGGATTCCAGATAACCGTGGAGCGTGATCCGGCCTTGTCGACAAAGACTGATCGGTAGCGATCAAGATCGCGAATCAATACCGACGACATAGATTGATAAATCCGATCCACCTCACCTTTGATTTGGAGGTTCTTTTCCTGATAAACAGGCTCCTTGTCATCGCTCGCCTGATCAATGTAGTGGGACCCCTTAACTCCCTCGAGTTGGATACGTTCAATATCGCCGAGCGAAAGGTAGGTGTGGAGTGCCGAGCTCACTTTATAGATCTCCTCGCCAGTATTCTTCATGTTCAACTTCACCCGCAATTTATCGGCGACACGAATCGTTGCAGTTAGTTCGAAGTCGAAGGGAAAAAGAGCTTTGGTTTCCTCGTCAGAGACTAGTTTGAAAACAAGGGTGGCCATCTTGCCTACCATCTCGCCGGAGACGAGCTCCCAAAAGCGGGTCCGGGCAAAGCCATGCGCTGGCATCTCTGGATCGTCAGGATGATTTCCAAACCATGGCCAACATATGGGAATACCACCGCGGAGAGCTTTCCCCTCGTTCATCTTGGCTTTTGGACTCACATATAAAACCGGCGGGTGATCAGTCGGAGCCCAAGTGAGAACCTGCGCTCCGTGGAGAGCAATAGTAGCTGCTGAAACAGGAGTTTGAACTTCGATGACAGGGAAGCCAGATTCTGGTTCAGTGACAGTCAACTCGGGAGTTCCGCTCAAGATGGCGGTGAGATCTTCAATCGATTGGGACATGGCAAAGGTGACGGCCAGCACCATTGCCACAAGCATCGGAAAAAAGGAACAAAAGAATGATTCTTTTTCCCCTTTTTTTTATTCTCCCGACTCCTGCCAAACCTGCTCGACGATCTTCTTCCGCAAAGCCAGCGGATCAATCACACCAGAATGGCGAAAGAGAACTTCACCATTCTTACCAACAAGCAAAGTGAAGGGCAGAGCTCCATCCCACGTGGGATCAATGGCTTTTGCCAAATCCTCAGTGTCTCCGTCGAAAAGGTAGTTGTTTGTCGTTCTTTTTTCTTCATCCAAAAATGGTTTTGTCCGGGGCGAAAGCCCACAATGAGTTCTCTTTAGGAACCGTAACACCTTGTCTTTGTCATCAGCGGAATCGAGGCTGATGGGAATAAATTCAAACTCCTGCCACGAATATTGACGGTAGATTTTCACTAACTCGGGAAACTCCGCCACACAGGGGCCGCAACTTGTTGACCAGAGGTTGATAAGCCGCATACCAGTCCGTCCCCGATTTGCCACCAACTTCCCAAGTGTCGTAGCATCCGCTTTTCCCACAGTCACTGGTTGGGCTTTCCACTTGCGGTTTTCCCCTGCGACCATTTCCGATTTTTCCTTCCACTTTGTGCTACATCCCACCGGACGAGTCTTCACAACTTCAATTTTTCTCCCTTCAAGGATCGCAGAAATAGCATCGCGTGCTTCATTCTTTTCGACCACTCCAAGTCTACGACGACCATTGTCCATCCGGCCGTTATACCGGAGTTTGAGATTCTCATCGAAGATGAAAACGTGAGGAGTTGCAACCGCCCCATAGGCTTTGGCTACCTCCTGAGTCTCACCATCGTAGAGATAGGGTAAATTGAAGCCACTATCCTTGGCGATAAGCCTCATGTCTGCAAAGCCATCGTCATAGACCGTCCATCCAAGTTCCGGCAAATGAAGCCCTTCCGGCGAATTACTATTAATGGCAACAAACTTCACAGGCTTACCATTGAAATGCTCAACCAAGGCCACCATACGCCCGTGGGAGGCGATCGCATCAGGGCAATGATTTGTTGTAAAGATAACCGCGAGAGCTTTCCCCCCGCTGAAATCCTTCAAGGTATAGTTTCTCCCGTCCACTCCTGGTAATTTGAAATCTGGAGCTCCTTGCCCTTCCGTCAATGGTACAGGTTTATAGGCAAAAAGAGAACCAATGGCAAAAAAGCTAAAGAGCAAAAGTCGCATCGTATCACTACGCATCTAATCTGCGTTTCTAGCAAGGAGATATGCCGTAGGAAAACCCAAGAAGATCCCAGCTACCATCCCGGTGAAATGAGCCAATGTATCGATTCCCGGCCCCCCAATTCCATTTATCCCAAAGATCATTAACCCAGCCAATAACGGGGTGAATGACCTCAGCCCTTTTCGAAACGAACGCTCTCGCCAAGCCACCTCCAAGCCAGAACCTACCAACAAGCCAAGAGCCCCAAAGACCGCAGTCGATGCACCCAGACCAAAATAGCTCTCCGGAAATCGAATAAAGACATTAAGGAGATTCCCAATAAACCCACTCAATATGATGAGCCCCCATCCTCTTAATGGTCCAAAAGAATTTGCTACAAAGATTCCAAAAACTGAACCAAATGCAGCATTACCCAATAAATGCGGCATATCGGCGTGAAGGAACAAGGCAGTAAAAGCTCGATACCATTCTCCCCCGATAACGATCCCAACAGTCGAACTGACATACTTTATCTCAACTTCTGGATACTGGATTTGCCGGGTAAAACAAAAAAGAAGAGTTCCGATCCAAAGCAGAGCGAGCTCCACTCCCGAACCAAAAATTGGAATCGCGACCGGAGAGGGTTGATAGACTTGCTCCTCTCGGTAAAGTCGGAATTCGTTCTGAATCGCCTCTACAAATGCTTCGTCGCCGTGGACTAAGAACCCACCCTCTTCCTCAACTGTAATCAGACAATCCAGTCTCATTGCCAAAACGACCAAGGCGTATTCCTGTGCTTCCTCCGGTGATTGAAACCGACCGACAGGAACTAGGCCAGAAGCCGCAAACTCTGGGATTTCCGTTTCAGGCACTTCGAAAAAAAGCACTCTCACCCACGTAGCGCAATGGGTATTTTATAAAGCGATTCGAAATCCAAGATGAGTTTGAAACACAGCATGATCTTACATCGTGCCGTATTGACCCCAATCTGCTTAGGCAGGAGCCAAGAAAGAGATCAAACGCCGGGGCCGGATTCTGCCCCAGACGCCTAACCTAAGATCTCCTAGCTCTGCCGAAATAACAGGAGACTTCAATTTAGATTCGAGGGGCCCAACCTTCACGGTAGTCTCTCTTCACGAATTGGTTAGCACGATCATTATTAGTCGATTTCATGTTAGGGCCATCCCAATCAATGGGCTGTCCCTCTCCCACTTGTTGGGCAATACATCCTAATAAAATCACTTCATTCAAGTAAGCTGCGATCTCAAAATTTGAGTAGGCTGGAGAACCACCTTTCATCATTTCGAACCACTCCTCAACGTGTCCAGGAGATCGAGGGACGACTTGCGGAATCGCCTTACAAGCCTCGTGCTGACCAGCATCAAGGTATCCTTTCTCGCCATTCAACATCACGTAAGGGTTCCCGCCATAATCATCTTGGGAGAATAACTTGCCCTTATCTCCAATGATAACAGCACCACTTCCAGGGAGCTTGCCTCCCCGAAGGGCGATTACTTCAGAAACAACCTCCGTTTTGGGACGAACCGGATCAAAGCTTTGGCGAGGATTACCGTCATACCACCAGAACTTCAATGGTGGTAACCCTTCTCGCTCCGGAAATTCAAACCGCACTCTCGAAGTTAGGGGATAAGTCTCATCATAGATCCGAGAAGCCATCTCGCATTCAATCTTCGTTGGATAGCCCAACTTCAATGCACGAAAAGGCATATTTACAGTGTGACAAGCCATGTCACCCAGGGCACCAGTTCCGAAATCACTCCATCCCCGCCACTTGAAGTCATGATAAACACCTTTCTTGTAGGGTCGCATTTGTGCCGGCCCGATGAAGCAGTCCCAATTTAAGTTATCTGGGATCGGGTCTGCTCCTGCAGGGCGTTCTAAGCCTTGGGGCCAAACCGGACGATTCGTCCACACGTGAAGCTCTTTGGGATTCCCAATAACACCAGCTTGAATAAGTTCAACTGATCTACGTAATCCATCTCCAGCACTTCCTTGGTTCCCCATCTGAGTTGCCAACTTTTTATCGCGAGACAAGTTTCGCATCATGCGTGATTCCCAAACCGTTTGGGTCAGAGGCTTCTGACAATAAACATTTTTCCCCATCTGCATTGCCATGATACCAGCCACCCCGTGGAGGTGATCTGGAGTAGAAATAGTCACCGCATCGACCTTCTCTCCCATCTCAGTCAACATCTCGCGAAAGTCGGAGTATTTGGCGGCCTTGGAATACCGCTTTGCCATCTCAGCGAGTTTCCCTCCGTCGATATCACACAAGCCAACAATCTCGCCACCACATTTGGCCGCATTCATCGTATCGCTCCTGCCTTTACCTCCCACTCCAATGCAGGCAACCTGTATCTTGGAATTCAGATTCTTACCGCTTACAAAAGCAGGCATCCCGAATGCCCCTCCCGCAAGGAGACCGGACTTCTTAATAAATTGACGTCGATTAGTCGTTGATTGGGCCATCCTACTAAAACGAGACCTCTGACGCCTGACTTTCAATCACTCTAGAAAACCTTACTTCTTTTTTTTCCCAGCCTTCCGGCGACCACCTGCAGAATTGGGATCGTAAGCCGGGTTTGGCGTCATCATCTGAGCCCCCACTGACTGACGCCAAGCCTTTAAATCCTTTAAAAGGGTCGCCACTTTCTTCGGAACTTCGGAAGCTAGATTTTTCTCCTCAAATGGATCCGCCTTCAAATCAAACAATTCTAGGTCTCCATTTTCAAAAAACTCGATCAACTTCCAGTCCCCGTCACGAATCGCGCCATAGGGCTTCGTCCGATGATAATGAGGATAGTGCCAGTAAAGTTTCTCCCGCTTCAGCTTTGCACTTCCATCTTTCAAAAGCGGACAAATACTCACCCCGTCAAGATGCTCGTCTTTCATAGCGGGTAAGCCTGCCATTTCCAGGAAAGTTGGATAAAAGTCCATCCCAATCACCGGCTCCTCGCATCGAGATCCCCTCTTAATCTTGCCCGGCCACTTCGCGATCAAAGGTTCACGAACTCCACCTTCGTGGGAATATCCCTTCCGATCCCGAAGGCCTGACGTGGTATTATCATAGTCGCCACCATTATCCCCCGTCAAAACGATCACCGTATTCTCGGCCAAACCCAAATCATCCAGCTTGGCCACAATCCGACCCACACTTTGGTCAAGAGCCTCAATCATCCCGGCCCGCTTAGGATTCATATTTTCATTCCGCCGATTGTCGAAGGTCTTCGCTTTTTCCTGATACTTCTCTGTCAACTCCTTGGGCGACATAATGGGCCCGTGTACCGTGTAATACGAAAAATAGAGGAGAAACCGCTCATCCTTCTTTTCTTCTAGGAAGTCCATCGCGGCATCCGTCAGCTTATCCGTCAAAAAATCACCCATCTCACCATCATCGAGACCTGGCATTCCAAAAGGCGAAAAATACTTCCCCGGTCCTTTAGGTTGTCCCCACTCGCGGCCACCCACGTTCACATCAAATCCATGATTCGTTGGGAAGTGTTCCTTGAAATCCGGCTCACCAATCGGCATCAAGTGCCACTTCCCCAAAAAAGCCGTCGCATAGCCCGCATCTTGCAACGCCTCCGGCAGCAACACCCGCTCGTGATCCATCTTCATCTTCCAGTCAGGAACAGCCAATTTTGCAAAAGGCCTCCTATGACCGGTTATCCAATCAGTAAGATGTAATCTCGCCGGATACCTACCCGTTAAAATCGCCGCTCGGCTCGGAGAACAAACCGTACATGCCGAATACGCATTCGTAAAAAGCATCCCATCCTTCGCCAACTTGTCGATGTGAGGTGTCTCATAAAACTCTGCACCGTAACACCCGAAGTCGCCCCAGCCTAAATCATCCACCAAAAGAAACACAAAGTTGGGCTTCTTTTCCTCAGCCCGAATTAGGCACGAAAGCGTAAGATAACATCCTAGCAAAAATAATTTAGTCACTTGGGAGTGATAAATTTCAACAGCCTCTCGTTCAATAGAAACTCTTCGAAGAGAGTAAAAAAGGAAGCTCGTGAATCACGACACTGTGAGAACTACCCTAACCCTCAATCTTCAATGATTAAGACTGATCATGAAATCGCGAAAGTAAGCTTTCCCACCTGATCTCCCGCTACGATCTAGACTCACTTCGCTGAGATCACCAATATCTTCTACATCCACCGTGATAGAGCTCTGAAAAGTTCGCCCACCCTCTCCCAATTGCTCCAGCAAAACATCTAGCCGCACATGACCACCCAGCATCTTCGTTACATCAATCGACATCCGCTGTCGGCTATCCCCCAAAGGCTCAAATCCAACCCCTTTCGTGCCACTGAGATGTCTGTGATTATCGATTCGCTCAAATCGAAACGAGCCACCCTGCATTCCCGGGTGGAACAGCGTCCGGATTCTCCCGATCGTGATCCCCATGTGCCAGGCGCCGGGTGAAACATCTTCACCTCCTAGGATCACAGAAACCCGGAAACGGTCGCCAAACTCAATCTCCCCCGGCCAAGTCTTCGATTCCAAAATCAATCGTTGGTCACCATCTTGTCCCGCTTTTCCCGCAAAGATCAGCCGCGTTCCTTCGACCTTACCTGCACGTTTTGATGAAGTCTCAAAACGAAATTGACGATAGTCTTCCCTGAGCTTCTCATCGCCCTCACCAAACCATTCGAAAAACATTCCTCCCGTATCCGCTGACTTTTCACGTCCTTCCAAACCTTCCGCTAGTAATGACTTCACCGCATGCTCAACGGCAACTTCGCGGTCTTTGCGAAAAACTAGTCCTAGCTCTTCAATCACACTCAGAACCCGACGCCTCAACTCGGGATCCTCGGACGGCTCTATCTCTAGCAACCACTTCAAGGCATCCTCACCACCGCTCATCAATTTCTTACGCCCCCCCTCTCTTTCATCGAAATCCTGCGAAGCGAGCATCTCCAAAGCATCATCTAGCTCGTTGGTCACCTCCGGCACCGCAGTCAACGACTTTTGTAATTCTTCCACCGATGATCCGATTCCTTCCTCCCCAAGAAGCTCAACTCTCCAATCAGAAACCTTCACGTCATCGGCCGAAAATGCAGCAGCTAACAGCGTAAAGATGATCGAGGTTATAAACTTCACAACCTCGATCTACCCAAAAGGGGGGAAAGATCCACCGAATTATTCCGGTAAGATGTTTCTATGACCCGAAGTCTCCTACTGCTTCTCACCCTTCTCCTCCCCGGCCTCCTCGCTGCTGCCGACAAACCCAACATCATTCTCGTCATGACCGACGACCAAGGATACGGGCCGGTTGGCCGTCACGGTCACCCGTGGATCAAGACTCCCAACCTCGACAAGCTCTACGATCAAAGTAGCCGCCTCACCCGCTTTCTCGTCAGCCCCACCTGCTCACCCACCCGCTCCGCTCTCATGACGGGACGCCATCCGCTCAAGAATGGCATCACACACACCATTCTCGAACGCGAGCGCATGGCGCTTGATGCCACGATACTTCCCCAAGTTCTGAAAACGGCTGGCTATACTTCCGGAATTTTTGGCAAGTGGCACCTCGGCGATGAGGAAGCCTACCAACCCCATAAGCGCGGGTTCGATGAAGCCTTCATCCACGGCGCCGGTGGCATTGGGCAGAGTTACAAATGCTCCTGCGCCGACGTCCCCGGCAACAAATACTTCGATCCCACCATTCGCCACAACGGCTCCTTCGTGAAAACCAAAGGCTACTGCACCGACCTCTTTTTTACCGCCGCCATGGGTTGGATGAAAGAGGCCCAAAAAGAAAAAAAACCCTTTTTCACCTACATCACCACCAACGCACCCCACGGCCCCTTCATCGCGCCGCCTTCCAATACCAAACGCCTCACCGACCTCGGTTTCTCCGCCAAGACCGCCGGCTTCTATGGTATGATCGAAAACATCGACGAAAACATAGGGCGGCTCATGACCAAGCTCGCCGAATGGGACCTTGAGGAAAATACTATCCTCATCTTCATGTCCGACAATGGTATGACCGGCGGAGGCTCCGGCCGCACCGGCAAGCCCCTCGGCGAAGACAAAAACGGCAAAGCCATGATGATGTTCAACGCCGGCCAAAAAGGCCTCAAAGGCAGCGCCGACGAAGGCGGAGTCCGCGTTCCCTTTTTCATCCGTTGGAAAGGAACCCTCGAAGCCGGCCGCGACATCTCGAACGTCGCCGCCCACATCGATCTCTACCCCACCCTCGTCGAACTCGCCGGAGCCACAATCCCCGAAAAACAAGTTGGAGGCCGCAGCTTCCTCCCCCTCCTTAAGGATCCCAAATCAGCCTGGCCCGACCGCTACCTCTTCACAAACAAGGCCCGCTGGCCTACCGGATCCGAACCAAACAAGCACCAATGGAAGAACTTCGCCGTCCGCAGCCACCAATACCGCCTCGTTGACAAACAACTCTTCGACATGCTCGCAGACCCTGGCCAAAAGAACGACATCGCCGCCAAGCACCCCGAAGTCGTGGAAAAAATGCGCGCTGCCTATGATAAATTCTGGAAAGAAGCCCGTCCTCTCATGGTCAACGAAACCACCCCCATGTCACCAACCCAGCCCTTCCGGGTGGATTACCAAAAGCAGCTCGTCGGAAAAGGCATCCCAAACTGGGCACCTCCTAAATTATAGCCACACTTCTAAAGCACCCGTCCTATGCTATAAGAATTAGGTTTTTTAATTTCATTACCCCTGAGGTTCCCCATGGTTCTTGAGAAAACTTCAAAGTTGGCTTGAAATAATCGACAGCCAAAAAAGTCGTTAGACTACCTCCGGTAGAGGAAAGCATCGGAAGTCACCAGCGAGGCAATCAAAGCCTTCATGCTTCCTCCGCTCTTACGATAAACCCGGTGCGCTTCCTGCAAAACTGGCGCATCATTGAGAGTTTCATTTCGCCCCATCCAATAACGAAAGGCATGACGAATAAAGACCTGCTCGACCCGCTCGCTCTCTGAAAGTTTTTTGATGAGATCGAGTGCGTTCTCCACCGGACCATCCAATTTCGGATCACCCGAATCCACAATCACACCGCTGGTATCGACCGGCTTCCCCAACTCTGTGGTCCGGTGTAAGCCCGCATGATTAAACATCTCAAAGGGAAGACCGAGCGGGTCCATTTTTTCATGGCAAGTCCAGCAGTAGGTCTCACGCGTCACGTGCATCCGGGATCGCAGTGTTGTGTTTGGCTGATCCGGCAACATCGCATCCACCGTGATTGGGACATCAGGAATACCCCCACCCAAAAGTCGTTCCCGTATCCAGCGGCCGCGCAAGATCGCGTGATTGTCCATCGCATCGGAATGCGACACCAACCACGAAGGATGAGTCAAAATCCCCATCCGCTCGCCCTTGGGGGCAGTCGCTAAAGTTCGTTCTGGCTTCATTGAACCATTTCCAAAAGAACGATGGCTCACCCGTGCAAAAATCTTTGGCCCCGATATTTTAGCCTCCTTCAGCGCAGGATTCCCCCTCGTTCCAGCCCCCTTTTTGACGATATTCTGCGCTTTCTTCTTCGCTCCTTCCAATTTCTTTTTCTCGCGGTCCAAACCCTTTTTCGTCTGCCCATCTTTGGCGACCTTAATCTTAGCGTCCAATACCGTTAGCTCTTCCTTCAGAGCCTCCAAATCAGCAGCCGCTTTCTCCTTAGCAAGCTTATCGGCCTTCTTTTGCTCTGCAATAGCGGCATTTCTCTCCTCCCTCGTTTTTAGGCCCCCAAAATACTTGCTGTCACTTCGGGTTGCCACCACTTTTTGGGTCGTCAAAAGCTCTTTCAAGACCTCTTTATCCTCCTCAAGAATGAGCTCGATAAGTCGATCTGTACTCGCGGTGGCATCAAACATAGCCCGGTAGTGATTACTCCCGCGACCCGAAACTCCGGTTGCGGCCAAGGCCTTGTCGTCCTTACAAATGTATCCACCCAGATCGTGATCAAAGTAATCACGGAAGAAGCGCAAGATCCGGGGCTTACGAAAGCTATTATCCATCAACATCCGAGTGACCTCACGCTTTACATCTGCTCTGGTTCGCATCCGACCCTCCACAATCGACTCCCGAAGTTGCTCATCCGGTTTAATATAGGACAGCGCATGATTGACGGCCAAGCCCAACTCCCAGTCCTGTAACATCACTCGACCATCTTTTGATGGCTTTCCACTCACCCCTAGTTCCGGACGAAACAAAGCATCGCGATCAAGGAAGATCGCCGAAAGCCCGATAAAAACACCGTCTTCCTTTCCGACTTTCTCGATCGCTTCACTTGTGACCAGCAAATATTGCTCCAACTCCTTCTCGGTCGGAGGACGAAAGGTCACTGCTTCGAAAACATAATTAACCGCTCTGAGTAAAAGATCCTCCGAGAGTTGCGAGGCCTTCATCACTTCATAAACCGGCGTCAGCGGACGCTTTACTTTTGTACTGTAGACCAAGGCCGTCGGCAGTCCGCGAAGATCGCCCTTCGGTCTTATCTTCTCATAAGTTGCGGGATCATCAGTGATCTGCTCTGGATTTGCGATACTCAATGGGCCATAAGCCATATAGCGGAGAATGTCTTCAGCTTTCCCTAGAATTTGCGTCGCCTCGGCACTATTGACGGTGTGAAAATTTGGATAGTTCTCAAAGCCATGCTTCCTTGCTGAAGAGAGCACTACTGGAACACTCTTTACAGATGTCGCATAGGCGACGGTTCCACCCTGCCATTTGATAATACGATCGGCACCAAAGTAGAGCTTCAACTCACCTCCATGGTTTGTCGGCACCGTATCACCGCGCGTCCGTATTCCGGGCTTTTCAGGGTTATACTCTGGCTCGGTATTGATCAACTCATTGAGCCGCGTGATGTGCTCCTGCGGAGTGACCCGCCAAATCCGTTTTGGAGAGGCCGGTGGCACCAACTCGATCCCATCCGGCAGCTTACCAAACAAGAGATCGTGATCCAAAAAATTACCCTTGTGAGGATCAAGATGAGCTTGGAATTCGCCCTTATCCTTCATGACCCGCTGAAGCTCATCGACAATCCAATCTGAAAATTTCAGCCGCTCGATCACCTTTGGCTGTTCCTTTTTCTTCGGCGGCATTTCTCTCAGCGAAACCTGCGCCCAAATCGATTTCCATAAAGCCGCATTGGTTTCGTCAACCGGCCCCAAATCCTCAAGCGACAAATCACCCTTCTTCGTCGCTTCGTCATGGCACTCCACACAATGGTAGTCGAGAAACTCCGCCGCAAAGTCCTTAAAACCAAACTTCACCGGCTCGCCGGGAATGTAGGGTTTCGCCCAGCCAATTCCCACGCCGAGCGCGCATACCACCCCACGCAAAATTATACTCATCTTTTAAGCCAAGATTTCTTTCAAGGGACCGCTACCTGAGTCGAATTTCTTCGCCATTTTTTCGCTCATGTTAAAGCGATCACACGATACTCCCACTGAACCAAGAATGGTGGAGTAAAGTGTATTGATCGGACGCTTACCCTCAACATGTGTAAAGCAGCCCGACTTAAAGATCCCGTCACAATTCCCAAGGAGCATAACCGGCCAGTTTGCACCATTCGTATGCTGTTTGTCAGCATTATTACTGGTGTAAACAATCAAAGTATTATCCATCATCGTGCCGCTTCCCTCTGGCACGCTTTCTAGCTCTTCCATAATCTTGACCAACATCCGTGAGTTATACTGGCGGATCTTGATCCAAATCGGATTATCCTTCTGAGTCATATGCCCCAGATTGTGCCCCTGCTTCTCAACCCCCAATCCTTTCCAAGATCCGAAAATCTCACCCCGCCCAGATCCAATTGTGAGAACGTTGGTGATGCCAGATTTCAGGGAAGAAATTCCCAAGTCTAAAAGGACATCGTGCCAGTCGGTTTCAAACTCCGGTGAGGAATAGCGGGCATCCACCTTAGGCGCAAAATTTCGCAGGTGATCAGAAACCTTTCCGAGCCGCTCACGCAACCCGTTCATATCTTCAAATCCTCCCACAAACTCACCGTAGCGTTGCTTATCCGACAGCGGCAAAGCGCCCCCCTTTGCAGCCGCCAACTGGCCAATTCTCTCCAACATTCCGGACCGCGCCTCATGCTGCTTGCGGATCTCACCTTTGGAAATCCCTCCGTAAAGAGTCTGGTAAAGATGGTTCGGATTCGAATGCATGAAGATGGGCTGCCCAGCTCCGCTCGCCGAAAGGTTTGCAACAGTTGGCTTGGTCTTCATGTTCTCCAGCGAGTCCATCCCGATACACAAATGAGGCAACAAGGTGTCAGGCAGAGCCTTACTCAGCTCATAATCAATCGTTGAAGCACTAGGTGGCACTCCATCGCTACCACGATATCCACCCAGAGCACCAAAGAAGGCACTGTGCGATGGACTAGTATGAATTCCATGCAGACCACTAATGATATGCAAGCGGTCTTTAAACGGCTCTAACGCCGAAATTGGCTCAGGCAACTTCGCCTTCGCGAGGGAGCCGCTATGTCCCATTCCGTCAGGAATACAGGTTCCGGGCTCAAAGCCTTGATTCTGCATGAAAAAGATCACCCTTTTCGGGCCACCTGATGCGGACGAAATCAATTTATTACCATTGCCGAATGAAGGCAGCACGGTGGAACCAAGCGAGGCACCGAAGCCAGCGGCTAAGCTCTGAAGGGTTTTTCTACGAGTCATCATAACGATATCGGGGTCAAATCGAACCGATTTCCATTTACCGGTCATAATTACGCCCAGTTTTGAAACGAGTTATCAACCCAAAAAATGACCCCCAAATAAGTAAGCTTTTTTAAAATCTCCAAGCTCAAGCTAAAAGACATCTACCCTCTAGAATCGCAAATCAAGTTTCTCGCTCCTTCCCGCAGTCGTGAATCTATTCACCTTGAACCATCACCACGATTCGGCGCGAGTGAGGTTGATTCCGATGTTCAAAAAGAAAAAGCCCCTGCCAGGTGCCAAGGGTCATTTGACCATTTATCACTGGAATTACTTCGCTGGTGCGAGTGAGAGCCATACGAATGTGGGAAGGCATATCATCGGGACCTTCATAAGTATGGACAAAATACGGTGTATCCTCGGGAACAAGGTGGTCAAAAAAAGCATGAAGATCGGTCCGCGCGCTCGGGTCAGCATTCTCCATAATGACGAGGCTTGCGCTGGTGTGCTGCACGAAAACCGTCGCCGTTCCAGTAGTAATTCCCGCTTCGGCGATGATATTCTCTATTTGGCGAGTAATCTCATATGTTCCTTTTCCGGAGGAACGGACTGAAAGGGTGGCAGCATGCGTTGGCATACGCGGGATCCTGACATGCCATTGCCGATGAGAGCAAGCCACCCGATTACCCAAATCAGGGCCGAGGAATCGAAACAGGGGCTTTGGGAGATGTCACAGAATTCCTCACCGGTTGCTTCGGTTCAAAGATAATTGGTTGCCTCGAGGCGTCTTGCTTGGCTTCAGGTCCATTAGGCCACATCAGAACAACTGCCAATAAGGCGGCGTAAGCCATCCCTGCTCCAATAAACCATTTACGATTGCCCGCTCCACCAGACACCCGGGAATTCAAAAACCCCTTGGAAGTTTCTCTCTCATTCCGACGGCTCTGGAATTCCTTAAGAAAATCCTCAAAATACCCATCCCGAGGTTCCTCAAACCGCTTGAGGCGGATGAGTTTTTGGACCTGTTTTTCTGGCTCGTTCATAGGGGGGATATTATTTGATGAACTCTTCCAAATGCCCCTGCAATTGCCGGTGCGCATAGAAAAGCCTCGAACGAACGGTTCCTTCCGATACTTTTAGAATTTTGCTAATTTCGGCATGAGGAATTCCTTGGATATC
>Ga0228626_1000406_pt1 | contig 19636 bp, 17 predicted proteins | sample 31DmetaG_FD_183028 | JGI IMG/M metagenome (GOLD analysis project Ga0228626, IMG submission 183028) | Seawater microbial communities from Monterey Bay, California, United States - 31D | ecosystem: Environmental > Aquatic > Marine > Coastal | place: USA: California | collected 2016-10-26
TGCAGTAGAACTGGGCATTGTGCCGGGAGGAGCCGGTACGGTGCGTATGGCGACCACGGGAGACTGGCAGGTGCTGGATGATGAACGGCGGCGGTATGAGGCCAAGCGCATGGCGGTCTACGCCGGCATGGTGGAGGCGATGGACTTCCACATCGGCCGGTTGATCGACTACCTCAAGGCAAGTGGTGAGTACGACAATACGCTGTTTATCTTCACCTCCGACAACGGCCCCGAGGCCGGTGGTCCTGCAGACCCGGATGGGTTTGCCGCACGGCGATTGACGTCTTCGCTTGGCTACAACACCGATTACGACAGGCTGGGCCTTAAAGGCAGCTACAACAGCATCAGTCCGAGCTTCACCAGTGCTGCGGCCAGCCCACTGGCCTACTACAAGTTCTATGCAGGAGAGGGGGGCATGCGCGTGCCCCTGATCGTGGCGGGTGAAGCGCTGCCGCGGCAAGGAGTGCTCATCCGTGCATTCTCATTCGTCACGGACATCACACCGACCATTCTGTCATTTGCCGGTGTAACTCCGCCAGGTGATAGATACGGTGGCAGGCCGGTAGAACCGATGATTGGTCGCAGTCTGGCCCCTGTATTGCTGAATCAAGCCGGGCGTATTTACGCCCCGGCGGATACCGTGGGCTATGAACTGGCAGGTCACGCTGCACTTTTTCAGGGCGACTACAAGATTGTCTACAATCGCAGCCCGCTGGGGGACGATCGTTGGCAGCTGTTTAACATCTTGGAAGACCCCGGCGAGAGTCACGATCTAGCACGCGAATTGCCGCAGCGATTCCAGCGGATGCTCTCGGCCTATGAGCGTTATGCCCAGACCAACAAGGTACTGCCGGTCCCGCAAGGCTACGATCACCGTAAGCAGCTGGTGTTGAATACGTTATACGCAGGTGTGCGTGAACCTTTCCTGGTTCTGGTGTTGTTGGTGCTTTTCCTGTCGCCATTCTATGTGGCTAGCCGCATGAAAAAGGCGTCAATTCACCGGACAGCCAGATAGCGTTGTTGGCGCATATTTTTATCAGATGAACTAATGAGGAAACGAATAGTGAACGACGATGCGATGGAATTTGATGCCAATGCGATGCGCGAAAAGTATCGCTTGGAGCGGGAAAAGAGAATGCGTGACGATGCTAGCGAGCAGTACATCGAAATGTCCGGTGAGTATGCTAATTTTATTGATGATCCGTATTCAGAGCCCAGATTTAGCCGGGAGCCCTTAGAGAGAGATGTCAATGTGGTTCTGATCGGCGGTGGCTTCGGCGGTTTACAGGCGGGCGCCCGCTTGCGTGAAGCTGGAATCGAGGATATCTGTATAGTTGAGAAAGGCGGTGATTTCGGTGGCACCTGGTACTGGAATCGCTATCCTGGGGCTCAGTGTGACGTGGAATCTTATATCTATATGCCCCTACTGGAGGAGCTCAACTATATTCCTACACAGAAGTACGCTCGGGGGGCAGAGATCCTTGCTCATGCCCAGGCCATTGGCAGGCACTACAACCTCTACGAAGACGCACTTTTCCAGACTCAGGTAACCGAGACCCGCTGGGATCCGACGATTAACCGTTGGATAGTCAGCACCGATCATGGCGATACCCTACGTGCTCGTTTTATTGCCATGGCTAATGGGCCATTGAGCAAACCGAAGCTCCCTGGTATTCCGGGTATTGAAAATTTTTCCGGGCACAGTTTTCATACCAGCCGCTGGGACTATGATTACACAGGCGGTGATGCCAATGGCGGCCTCGACAGGCTGGCGGACAAGCGCATTGCAGTGATAGGCACTGGAGCCACCGCAGTGCAATGTGTTCCGCATCTCGGTGAGTCAGCCGGGCACTTGTACGTGTTCCAACGCACTCCATCCGGTGTTGATCTCCGCAACAACGCGCAGACTGACATGGAATGGGCTGAGTCACTAAAGCCTGGCTGGCAGCGCCAGCGTATGAAAAACTTCAATGCGTTGGTATCTGGTGTCCCTCAGGCGGAAGATCTGGTCAATGATGGCTGGACGGATCTCATCGGCAAAATGATTCGCGTCTTCAGGGAGAGCCGTCGCCAGGACCTAAGTGGCAAGGCTATCAAGGAAATCATGGAGACGGCCAATTTCGAGAAGATGAACGAAATTCGCGCCCGCGTTGATGAGCTAGTAAGCGATTCCGACACGGCGGAATCGCTCAAACCCTACTACCGCATGTTCTGCAAGCGGCCTTGTTTTCACGATGAGTACTTACAGACATTCAACCGCGACAACGTGACGTTGGTGGACACCGACGGCCAGAGTGTAGAGCGTATCACTGAATCCGGCCTAGTGGTTGATGGCGTGGAATACGAAGTGGACTGCATAATTTATAGCACGGGGTATGAGGTGGGGACCAGCTATGCCAGTCGCACCGGTTATGAAATCCATGGGGAGGGTGGTCAGAGTCTGTCCGAAAAATGGGAAGATGGCGCTCGCACACTGCACGGTATGTTTGTTCATGGCTTCCCCAATTGTTTCATCATGAGTCAGACACAGGGAGGGTTTACGGTGAACTATCCGCATATGCTGGATGAACTTTCAACCCATATTGCTCATGTTATTCGTCATGCGCAGGATCACGATATTGAAAGGATTGAGGCTACCGAGTCCGCGGAGAGCCAATGGGTGCAGACTATTCTCGACAAGGGAATGAATGGCGGGGCACTCGGTGGTGAAGATTGTACGCCGAGTTTTTACAACAACGAGGGCAAGCCCAACGATAGGATACGTCAGGGCATGCCGTATGGCGATGGCCCAATTGCCTTTTTCTCGCTACTCAAGGCATGGCGCGAAGAGGGGAAATTTGATGGGTTGAAGCTGGGCTCATGATACACCGTAGCCTACTTATTTTCGCCTTACTGTAATATTGCTTGGCTTTTTCTGCGCCCTTTTGCCGTGCCAATAATTAGGCCAATTGAAGGATAGTTATGTAGAAAAAACACTGCTCGTGTAATCTGTTTCCACCCTGGCCTGTGCGTCATCCCGCGCTTATCAGCTGGATACGCCCGATGACTGGTCGGTGTGCTGGGACAATACGGTCAAATTCAATGTTGTGTTCCGTGTGGAGAAGCAGGACAAGGACGTATACACCGAGCAGGGCGAGAGCCAAGTACCGGGTGGGTTCGATTTGGATTTGAGTATGCCCACGACTGTGTCTTGCACCATCGATGGTGAGAAAAGCCCCTTCACCTTTGGCGGTGACGAGGAGCGCGGTAGTGGTAGTCTCGGTGTGGTCCTTAGAAACGAAATCTGGATAGTGAATGCCAAGTGCAACACCTATTTTGGTCCTGCGCAGGCGGGAATCGGCAGTCTGTTGAAAGATCGTGATAAAGTCTCGCTGACAGTAAAGCGCACCTTCAGATTCTGGACTAAATTTAATAACTGACACGTCTCGAGCAAGCGACAGGACAACCTTCATGTATGGCGTTCCACTTGGTGCGTTCAGCGATGATATCGTAGCCATGTTGCCCCGAAGTACGTGCACCTACCGACTGCCACTGGATTTTTTTAGGTGGGTCAAACACTCTGGGATTGTGGGGTCGGTTGTTATCGAGATAGGTCTTGACTGCGAATACATCTGCAATAGGTAGTGGGGCTAGTCCGAGAATCTTTTTTATGCTTGGTTTGACCCTGGGCTATCCGCTGTAGAAGCGAGTGTCGGTTGACTGCCGCATGAGGATGCACCTTGCAATGACTGGCATCGATCATCAGGCTCATCTATCAGTATTTCCAGCAACTTTTCACATATGTATTTGTCGCGCCAGCGGATAAAACGGCGATGTGTGTTACTCCAGCCACCATAATCTGGCGGTAGATCTCTCCGTGGCGCATCGGTACGCATGATCCATAAAGCTGCATTCATGAATAGGCGATTACCTCGCGCTGCACCGCCCCAACCACCGTATAGACCGGGCAGATGTGGTTCTAATAAGCCCCAAACCTTATCTGATATGCCATGTCTGCGACATAGTTTTATTGATATCGCTCTATATTTTGTATTCTTTTATACACGAATTATCTTGTGGCGACACTGTCTAGTTCAAAAGTATGGATTGATCTATTGTTGCAAGCGACAGCAAGGCGGCCAATCAGGTCGAGCCGGGGCGTCAACAGAGGCCCATTCACTCTAGGTAGCTTCATTGTTGTTGTTCGACGATAAACACGACTTCTGTCCATAAAACGCTACCGTCGCTATTTCGGTCGACCCGTTGAAAAGCCCGGTCATAGGCGTTGAATCGTCTGATGGTGGCTGCACGACCAATGTTATTTTCCGCATTGGCGTCAATTAAGAAACGAAATTCGGATTGATCAAGCTTGCCATCGCCGTCTCTATCAGCGGCTATAAAGTTGGTTTCAGCGATTGCAAGTGAATCCTGCTCCTCGGCGATTGTCGGGGCTGTAGCGAAAAGGACAACGAATGCTCCAATCAGTCTATAGCCTAGGCTGCAAGGTCGATTACAAATACTCTTCATTAGTAGTTTCTCCAATAGTAAATCAGGATTTATTCAGGCCGTATTGATCGAGTTGTCAACGCTACGTACCTATGTGGTCCTGGCCAAAAAAAGTGCGCCTCTAACAATCACTGTAGGCACGCCTGAATGACCTGAATCAGATAAAGAGTCTCGATTGCGTTCGACTTTTTTAGCTGATCACCACCTATGATGGCGGAATCTAACTCGTCGACTTCCAGTCCCGCCTTGGCTACGGCATCTTTCAAGTGACCACTCTTATCCTAGCTGTGAACAACGCTAATATTGACGCTGTCAATTTTAAGGTCTATGATACCATAAATGTTGACAGCGTTAACATTAAGGGTTTCGCCCAGTAGAAAGTAAGAGAATCCCTAAATTCTTAAGCGTAACCAGGGATTGCAGAGAATGAAGAATAGATTGACTGAATTGTTGGGTATGGCGACCCCCATCAGTTGTGGTGGCTTGATGCGAGTGGGTACAGTGGATCTGGCAGATTCTGCGTCGAATCCTTGCTCTCCAGAGGTGATAGCTGTTCTTTTGAGACAGTCGATTTTGCCGGCACAACATGCAATTTCCTTTAGCGCTCATTTCAGGTCTAAGTAATGCCCAGCTGGATACAAAAATGTATTTCGATTGTTATTGTGACAATCCTGCTCGCTAGTGCGGTTTACGCATATCGGATACCGATTGTCCTTGAACTCATTAGCCTCTACTTTGACAACAAAATGCAGCCCGGAGAAAACCAAAAAATTGTCTGGGCGTCAGGAAGAGACCCTCGCCCAAAAGAAGAACGCCCGCCCAACGTTATCCTGATTCTCGCCGACGATCTCGGTTGGAATGACATCACCTTCAACGGAGGTGGTGTCGCAGATGGCAAGGTGCCGACGCCCAATATCGACTCCATCGCAGCGGACGGTGTAACATTTACCAACGGTTACGCGGCAAATGCAACTTGCGCACCATCCAGAGCCTCACTGCTATCCGGCCGCTACAGCACTCGATTTGGATTCGAATTCACACCTACTCCTTCAGGGATGATGACGATCGGTAGGCTCGCACCCGATGATCCTACTCGTCCGCTTCAAAGCATCTCCCACTCTGCTGACAAAACGCTAGCTTATGAAGACATGGGCATGCCATCCACAGAAATTACGATTGCGGAGTTACTCAAGCAGAAAAATTACCACACCGCACATATCGGCAAGTGGCACGTTGGCGAAAATAATGGAATGGATCCCAACAGCCAGGGCTTTGACGAAAGTCTACTCATGGCAAGCGGTCTATACCTGCCCAAAGATTCCCCAGAGGTTGTTAACGCAAAACAGGATTTCGACTTTATTGATCAGTTCTTCTGGAAAGTTATGCGTTACGCAGTTCGTTTCAATGGTGGGCCGCCCTTTCAACCGAGCGGCCATCTAACCGAGTATTTCACCAAGGAAGCCGTCAGGGTGATAGAAAACAACAGGGATCGCCCGTTCTTCCTCTATCTCGCTCATTGGGCCCCACACTCACCGCTTCAAAGCTCACGAGAGGACTATGATGCTTTATCAGACATCGAACTCCACCGGGAGCGCGTCTACGCAGGTTTGATTCGTGGACTAGACAGGGGTGTAGGAGAGGTACTGAAAGCACTCAAAGACAATGGCCTCGAAGATAACACGATAGTCATCTTTTCATCAGACAATGGTGGCGCCGGATACCTGGGGTTACCAGACCTTAATCAGCCCTATCGCGGCTGGAAATCGAGCTTTTTTGAGGGTGGTATCCACGTACCCTATTTTTTGCGATGGCCAGACCAAATCGAACCAGGCACCACGGTTAACGAAGCGGTCCATCACTTTGATCTTTATACGACCATCGCCAACGCCGCCGGAGCGAGCCTTCCGACAGATCGCAAAATCGACGGTGTTGACCTCCTGCCCATCGTTAATGGCAACACAGATAGCATCCAAAACCGCGCGCTCTTCTGGCGTTCGGGAGCTTCACAAAGTGCGCTTATTGACGGCTGGAAGCTGAATATCTCCGACCCGCCGGGGGAAAATTGGCTCTATGACTTGGCGAATGACCCAACCGAACAAAACAATCTTGCGCAATCTCACCCCGAAAAGTTACGCGAGTTGCAGGCAGCTCTGTCTCGACACAATAAGGAGCAGCCATCATCCGCGTGGCCGGCAATGATTAGCGTTCCCATTAATCTTGACCGTGATGATAGTCAAGCCAATCAAGCCAATGATGAGTTCATTTATTGGTCAAACTAAATTTATCGAGGATTCTTCATGCTCAAAACACTATTACTGATCGCTGCCGCAATTCTGGCATTAGCTATTATCTTGGTCATTTGGATCACCCGGGACGGTGAACTAATCACACCAGAGGGTGCTGGTACGGTAACGCTCGATGCTGGCGAATTTGAAGCTTATCCACTACCCGAATACGTCACCGAGGTCCTTCCCGAGGGCTACAAAAGCTATCTCGTTGAAGTGGAATCCGGCATCAAGATTCATGTATTGGAGGTCGGCACTGGCTATCCAGTCTACCTGCAGCACGGTAACCCGACTTCTGGTCTCCTCTATCGAAAGGTCGCGGACAGATTACCGACTGAACGGATGCGGCTCATCATGCCAACGATGGTTGGCCTGGGTTTCTCCAGCAAAATCCCAGTGAGCGAACACAAACTCGTGAACCATGTCCGTTGGATGAACAGTGTTCTTGAGCAGCTCGACCTGACCGAACTGGTTTATGTGGGTCAGGATTGGGGTGGCCCTGTGGGTATGGGAGCGCTGGCCATGTCACCGGACCTGTTGAAAGGTGCCGTATTAATGAACACCGCATTAATCGCACCGACCGAAAAAGCTGATCTGTCGACTGCACATGCTGCCGTCAAATCGCCTGTCATTGGTGAGCTGATAATGGAGGTATTTACCACTGTTTTCGATCAACTCCATGGAGCGCAGGGAGACCCAGACTCAATGAATGAATCAGTCAAATCTCTCTATGCTAGGCCGGTCCTCGAAAGTGGTAATGCCAAGGCGCCAGTTGCGCTCATGAGGATGGTAACGGACGGACCAGATCACCCCAGTACGCCGGCCATGCGGGTCATCGAAGCCTATGTTGACACGCTCGATATTCCTGCCGAGATTGTTTGGGGCAACAGTGACCCGATACTGGGAGCATCGGTAGATGTGATGAAGGGGAGTTTTCCAAACGCCCCGGTAACTGAAACTAAAGCGGGTCACTTCCTGCAGGAAGAAGTCCCCGAGGTTATCGCCGAGGCCATTGTCCGCGTTGTTGATAAGCTTGAGACTGCGAAGCCTAGTGTTTCCGAATAGAGATGCCGACATGGGATTCTGTCTCTAGCTTGCTGAAGCGTTCGATGGAGCGCAAGGCATCGGCAGCAGCATCTCGAATCCTCAAATACATCGGGAGCTACCAATCATGACATCAAACTGGATGATATACGGCGCCAATGGCTTCAGCGCGCAACTGGCTGTAGAGAAGGCAGTCACTCAGGGTCGCAGGCCTATACTGGCCGGCCGCAATGCAGCGGCTATTGAACCCCTGGCGCAGGCCTATGGCCTGGAGAGTCGTATTTTTAGCCTGATGGACGTGGACCATGTTATTCCACACCTCGAGGATGTGAAAGTCGTTAGTCACTGCGCCGGGCCCTACTCGGCAACCGCTGAACCGATGATGAAGGCCTGTATCCGGTCTGGCACCCATTACACCGATATTACTGGCGAGATAGACGTATTCCTGTTGGCTCAGTCCCTGAGCAAGGAAGCAGCTGCCTCGGGTACCCTGTTGTGTCCGGGTGTAGGCTTTGATGTCATCCCTACCGACTGTGTGGCCGCGAAACTGAAAGAGGCGCTTCCCGATGCGACCGAACTAAATCTGGGATTTCAGGGTGATGCTTCCCTGAGTCCGGGTACCGCCAAAACGATGGTGGAGGTGATTTCACAGGGGATCCAGGTACGCAAGGACGGCCAGCTTATTAACGTACTTCCCAGCCATGCTTCGCGCAGTATCGATTTCGGTAAAGGCCCTGTGCAGGCAGGTGTTATTCCCTGGGGGGACCTGGCGACTGCCTACTGGCAGACGGGAATTCCCAATATCTCGGTATACACCCGACGTAGTGTCGGGCGGGCGACTGACCTGCTGTTTCCTGTCATACAGGCGGTCATGAAATCCGCCACTGTTCAGCGCATGGCAAAGAAGCGAATCATGCGTCGCGTGACTGGCCCAGACGAGGCAAGCCGGGCGAATCGTCCCATGTATGTGTGGGGAGAAGCCAGGAATGCCAAGGGCGATAGCGTGTGCTGCAGGGTAAAAACACCCAACGCCTACACCGTCACCATGGACGGCATCCTGCACAGCGCCGAGTTTCTGCTGGATTACGAAGGGGCTGGAGGCTGTTACACGCCTGCGCAGCTGATGGGGGCAGAACTGGTCGAGCGCCTGCCTGGGGTGGGTCAATTGCATTTAAGTAGCGACATGAACGCGCGCTACGCTAAACAAGAAGAGGCTTCTGTATGAGCGAAATTACCGTAAAAGCATGGGGTGGCGAAATCAATGCGCCATTACAGCCCGTTGAATACACGCTGGACGAGCCGGGTGTCTCCGACGTCGATATCAGGGTTGAATATTGTGGCGTCTGTCATTCCGATTTGTCGGTGTTGACCGGCAGCTTCGGAGAGTTGCCAGGCCCGGTTGTGGGCGGCCACGAAGCCGTCGGTAGAGTGGTGAGAGTTGGCAGCCAGGTTAAGAATCTGGAAGTCGGACAATTGGTGGGAGTTGGCTGGACTGCCGGCAGCTGTATGCAATGCCATTCCTGTATGAGCGGCGATCAGCAAATTTGCGCTACTGCGCAGCCAACTATTATCGGTCGTCACGGCGGTTTTGCTGACCATCTGCGCGCCAGCGCGGAGTGGGTTATTCCGATTCCGGACGGCGTGGATGCAGAGAAAGCCGGACCCCTGTTTTGCGGGGGCATCACTGTATTCAATCCGCTGTTGGAATTCGATGTAAAACCTACCGATAAAGTGGGTGTGATCGGTATCGGTGGGCTCGGCCATCTGGCGATTCAATTTCTTGATGCCTGGGGTTGCCATGTCACCGCGTTTTCGACCAGTGATAGCAAGGAAGACGAAGCCAAGGGCATGGGCGCGGATGATTTTGTAAACATCACCGATGATGCGGTATTAAAGGCCATTCGTAATCAATACGATTTCATTATCTCCACTATTAATGTAGACCTTAACTGGAACCGCTTTATCGCTGCACTCAAACCCAAAGGGCGGCTACACACCGTGGGATTAACGCCGGGTCACTTCGGCCCGTCAACCGGCCAGGCTCTCATTCCGGGTCAGAAGTCAGTATCCGGCTCGCCCACCGGCAGTCCGGCACGGATATCGACTATGCTCGATTTTTGCGCGCGACATAATATTGAAGCGGTGACGGAAACGCTGCCGCTGACTGAAGTGAATACGGCGCTAAAGCGGCTTGAAGCCGGTGATGTGCGGTATCGGTTTGTGCTGGATTGTCGGTAAAGGAACAAAAAGAATGAAAAAGCACTCATCGGACTGTTAGTCATTGTTGTGGTCGGCGGCAGCATTGCCTATCTCAAGCGCGCCTAGTCTAAAAATGCGAATTGAGAAGGGCCTCATCGCTCGACACGCTCCCTTTTTTAAAACAGCCACTGAGAGTTTGCACGGAGAAGAGATTCATGACGAGCATCACAGGCTATGCGGAGATATTGTTAAGGACTTCCACCGAAGGTTTCAAGAATTGCTGGCGACAACACTTAAGAATGGAGTCAATGAAGGAGAAATAAGTCCCAAGACAGCAGGTCTCTCGGAATCTGCCGCGGCAGAGTTATTGAATTTGGGTGCTAAAGGATTAAAACACGGAGCTGCGGGGGCGGAGATATTTGAAAAAAAAGTAACCCGTTTTGTGAACGTTTTTTTTGTTGGCATTCAAAATTCTTAAGCGTTATCCGATCCAATTCATACTGTTTACAGCAGTATGTTTACGTTTTCTGATCCAAGTTCACTAACCAAATATCAAATTCATGGGGCGACACTTAAATACATTAACTTGATGCGCTTTACACCTTCAAAACACGACCGCTTGCCGTTTACTAAATTTGTAGCAACTATATAACGAATCTGCACTGGCACTGCACAGTGAAGCGCCTGACGCAAAGAGTATTGCCTTCGTTTCTATGGGGACCGGCGTTTATAAGTGGCCAATGGCATTAGCCGCGGATATTGCAGTAAAAGCACTGTTGACGAGTACGTTTGAGCAGACATTGATGTGTGTTATGGATGAGGCCACTCGAGTGGTTTATCAAGGTGCTCTTGACCGTCATAGGTAGGCTGAATTTTTACAGAAAATTTTTCGAGGCTTACTTACCGCTCAATATATCTACCCCACCCCAATGACAAGACCCACCTTCCCCCTTTTACCAATCTGGAACCTTGTTTTCGAATTTGATTTTGGAACCTTATGAAACGAGCAGGACACACGGATCACGATTCGCGGCTCAAGGCTCACGATGCTGTGGCTCGGCGACTATGACCGGCTGTGCGCACTTGTGCACATCTGTGCAGGGTTCATACACGAAAGGTGCACAGCGTAAGTCATTGATATACATGACTTTTAATCAATCTGTGCGCGTTGTGCGCGTTGTGCAGGCTTTTTCAAGTTCGTTTTCACATCTAAACGCTTTATTGATTTTAAGTTCTAAATCGAACTTTGATTCAAAAAAAGGTGCACAGTGCGCACAGATTGCTCTAGCCCTTGCCACTGTTGCGTTTCAGCAGTTTCAAAAGGTGCACAGATATGCGCACAGACCCTGCACAGACCCCCTGTTAAGCGCACAGATCCCAAAATCACGCTCACTATGTCCACTAACCGCGGACCACGAGCCTAGATCCACGATCCAAGACCTACGATTCGCGTTACACGCTCATCGGTCGGCCTTTTTTATGTATTAGGCAACAGTACCATCGGCTGTCTGCCTCAATGAAATCAAAAAACCTTCGATATCATCTTCAAACCAACCCACACTCCTTTCGCCGAGACTAACCCTCGATGGAAATCGCCCCTCTTTCTCAAATCGGTAGATCGTCGTCTTTGAAAGACCCGTTACTGCCTTTACTTCATTTAACCGCATTATTCTTAAAGCCATATCAATGTCCTGTTACTGCGGAGCTTCTTGCTCCGTAATTGAAAGTGCGCCAGCAGATAAGTCTGTGGTGCGTGATTGGCTAACTCGTTTAGACCACCAGTCCATCATATCCCTACGCCGATCAACATACTCAGCGCGGTTATATGCGGCTCTTACAGTGTTTTTGTCAGTATGTGCTAATGCTGACTCAACAATGTCTGGTGCAAAGCCGTGTTCATTTAAAATTGTACTCGCCAACGATCTCATCCCATGTGAGACCAACTGACCTTCGTAACCCATTCTCTTTAAAGCCATATTGGCTGTTTGAGAATTCATGCTTTCCAGAGGTTTTACCTCAGAGGGGAAGATAAACAGACTAAGACTGCTTATAACTCGCATTTCATCGAGGATCTCTATCATCTCTGAAGACAGCGGTACTATATGCTGGCGCTTCTTTTTCATCCGTGACGCTGGTATGGTCCAAAGCTTTGCACCAAGATCAATTTCAGCCCATTCGGCGGCTGCAGCTTCGCTTGGTCTTACCATGGTATGTAGTTGCCACAGCACCAAATTACGGGTCGTATAACGAATGGAGGCGCCATAGATTCGTCTCACTAGGTCATCTAGCTGATGTGGTAGTAAGGTAGGTAAATGCTTTTTAGCCGGTGCTATGAAGGCGTCTTTAATACCTGAAAGAGGATTGGCGCCGAGAATGATTCCAGTATTCACGGCAAACACCATGATCTCATTCAGTCGCTGGCATAACCGTTTGACTGTCTCATAGCTCCCCTTGGCTTCTATCGGTTTTAGCACACTAATAACCGAGGGGGCAGTAATCGAGTTAATTGGTTTCTGTCCCATGTAAGGAAATATATGCAAGGCTAGTGAGCGCCAGATATCATTAGCATGATCACTGCTAACCTTGCTCTTCTTTACACACAGCCAGTCTGCAGCCACTTTTTCTAACGTGTTCGCAGCTGCTGCTTTTTCCGCAGCCAGATGTTCTTTACGATGAAATTTCGGGTCGATACCCTGGGCTAATAGATCTCGGTATTCAGAACGAATAACTCTTGCGGAGGACAATGACACTTTGGGGTAGATGCCCAGGCTTATGTTGGCGCGGACCTTAGTGATCGGACGCTGATAATTGAATATCCAGTACTTGTCTCCACCCGGTCGAACACGCAACGCGAGACCGAGGCCATCAGCTAAGTTGTATTCTTTAGCTTTGCCTCGTGCGTTGTTTATTTCTGTATTAGTCAGTGGCTTAGTAACTTTTGGCATGTAACAAAAGGACTGCGCTCTCCTCTTTTTTGTTACATCAATTGTTACATAAATCGTGGATTTTTACAATATCTGGTGAATCTTTCTGCGCCTTGAGAGCTTTATAAAACCTATTTAAATCAGTGCTTTATGGTACTTTAAAGCCCCTTGCGGGGCTATTATTTGGTGGAGGCGGCGGGAATTGAACCCGCGTCCGCCAGTCCGCTGCCTGCGGCTCTACATGCTTAGATCAGTCTTTAAATTTAGCCTGCTGCAACCCGACTGTCAGGGCGCACAACAAACGATTTCGGTAAGAGTTTAATAACGCCGCCCCGAACAAGCTTTGTTACGATCTTATGAGATATGACGCCTGAGTGTCCCGAGGGACGCTGGACGCATAAGCACGGCTCCAGTCAGACGGCACCCTACTGGGGTTTAAGCAGCGAGTGCGTAGTTGTCGTCGTTGGCAACTATAAGTTTGCGACTTTGGATTAACGAGATTGGTCACCATCTCGGCATGCACCGGAGGTTTTGTAACCGTCGTCGAATCCAAAACGCCCCCAGAGGATCGCGATTCTAACACAGTCCTCAGCAACAGGAACTGACTTTGATCAAAACAATTTAACCGTCGAATTTGCCCTTGGAATGCCCTAGAATCACCGGCTGGATAAAATAATAACAGGAATACAGTAATGCAAAGAGGTGAGTTCTCATCAAGGCTGGCGTTTATTTTTGCCGCCTCTGGCTCTGCCGTTGGGTTGGGCAATATCTGGGGCTTCCCCACCAATGCCGCTGAAAATGGCGGTGCTGCATTCCTGATAATGTATCTGATTCTGGCCTTTTTACTGGCCTACCCGGCGATGATGGCGGAGCTGATTATTGGCCGCCACACCCGCGCCAATATGGTCAATGCTCTGCAAGCTATATCTCCCGGGCAAACCGCCAAGACTATAGGCAAGTTGACCGGTATTGGCGGCATGGTTACGGCAGGGCTGATCCTGAGCTTTTACAGTATTGTGGCGGGCTGGATGATTGCCTTTATGCTTGAGCCTGTGGCCTCAGTGCTGGGTCTGGCATCTGTAGCCAATTGGCTGACAGAATTTAGTTTGGTGCGCAATATTGGTTTTGCGGCGTTCTTTATACTATTAACTGTGCTAATTATCAGTGCTGGTGTAGTACAGGGTATTGAGAGATGGTCCAGCCGCCTGATGCCCTCTTTATTTTTATTGATGGGGGCGCTGATTATCTATGTGCTGACCCAAGAAGGTGCCATGGAGGGACTTAAGCATTATCTGGTGCCGGACTTTTCTCAAATCACCAATCCTAAGCTAATTGTCAGCGCCATGGGCCAGGCATTTTTCTCTATGTCTCTGGGTGTGGGTACCATGCTGGTCTATGGCTCCTATATCCGTGCTGATGAAAATCTGCCCACAGTGGGCGCACTGGTCACTTTGACTGACACTTCCGTTGCATTTTTAGCCGGGCTGCTGGTGTTACCGGCTATTTTTGTGGCGCAGAATCTGGGTGTGACTATTTATGCCGAGAGCGGCAATTTAATTGCCGGGCCAGACCTGATTTTTCAGGTGTTGCCGGCTCTATTTGACGGCATGGGTGCCACTGGGTTGCTGGTGGGCCTGGCTTTCTTTGTGCTGATGTCTATTGCCGCGGTTACTTCATCGATTTCTATGCTTGAGGTGCCGGTGTCCTACGCGGTGGAAGCCCATAAGGTCAACCGCCACAAGGCAACCTGGCTGGTGGGTTTGGCGATATTTGCAATTAGTGCCACTATTTGTCTCAACTTTGAGTCTCTATTTGGCTTGGTAATTACCATGACTACCGAGCGAGCGCAGCCTCTGCTGAGCATGATGCTGTGTATCTTTGCGGGCTGGGTTTTCTATCGCAATAATATTCTTGAGGAACTCAAGAGCGGCAGCCCGAATATCGAACAGGGCTTGTTTTGGAAGATTTGGCCCCTGTATGTGAAGTTCTTTTGTCCGGCGTTGATCCTACTCACCTTTGCCCAGGGTTTTTCCTAAAGCAACCGGCTGTTCTTGGAAAACTGACTGCGCAAAAACTCCATCTGGTCTCCCCTGATACGGCGGCTATTAAGTAGCGCCAAATACTCTGCGTTATTGGGCTTAAAGGGCAGTGCCACCAGCTCCATACCCGCCTCTTCTGGGGTTCGATTAGCTTTGTGCTGGTTGCAGCGACGGCAGGCGGCTACTACATTTTCCCAGCGATCGGCACCTGCTCTTGAGACCGGTTGGATATGATCTCTGGTGAGCTGGATACTGGCAAACTCTCTGGCGCAATACATGCAGATATGGCCATCCCGGGCAAATAGCGTGGGGTTGTTTAGCGGGTAATTTGAGCGCGGCCGGGCCAGCTGTTCACCACCACAGGCAATAATACTGGGTAGCTCCACCACTGACCTATTGCCCGTTAGCCTGCAAATGCCACCATGCACCTTGCGCACCGTATCCCCCAACGTCCAGACCACCAGGTCACGGGCGTAGATACAGACTGCCTCTTCCCAGTTAAGCCAGTCAATGGGTTGCCCCGCGAGGTTTAGCCTTAATATTCTTGTCTGCACTGCGTTTTGACTCCTCTAGAAACAAAAAACCCCATCGCACCATGCGACAGGGTTTTGGAATTGTGTTGGCCAAGCTGCTGGTTTTTTACAGGGGGTAACGAGTCTCGCCAAACCCTGAGGGCTGTGCGCCGGTCTCTTTTTGCCCTCTGTGCTAACTGGGGAACTCTGAAGACTTAGTCCTCCTAAATACCCTTGTTATTGATGCAAACCACGTTTCCTATTTTGAACAGACTAGGATAGCCTGTCAAACCTGTCCGGATTATCCACATCTAGCAATAGTAAGACGGCCACAAGCCTAAAAGGCACAATTTATCTGTGCCATAGCAATTGACCCAAATCCCTATGTTGGTTAGGGTGATCAGCCGATATTACAGTCTTTTTACAGCGGGTTTTAATTGTGGCAACAGAAAAAAAAGCAGTGAATTTTGAGCAACAGCTGGAGAACCTAGAGGCGCTGGTTGAGTCATTAGAGAGCGGTAGTTTAAGCCTTGAAGATTCCCTTAAGTCTTTTGAGCAGGGCATTAAAGTGGCCCGCGAATGCCAGACTGCGCTTAAGCAGGCAGAGCAGAAAGTCGAGCTGCTAACGCGCCAGGGCGATGAATTGGTAAGCCAGCCGTTTGAAGCAGACGAATAAGGCGCTGTATGCCCAACACTCTCAAAGACCTACTCATTAGCTACGGCAATCAGGTCGACGCCCAGCTCGAGCAGATACTACCCCAGCCCCAGGGCCCGGCAGAGGCCCTTTTTGCGGCCATGCGCTACTCTGTTTTTAATGGCGGCAAGCGTCTGCGCCCGGCACTCTGTTTTGCTGCAGCTGAGGCTGTTGCCGCAACTGATGCCAATACCGCCAGAGTGGCCGCAGCATTGGAAATGATTCATGCCTATTCGCTGATTCATGATGATCTGCCCGCGATGGACGATGATGATCTGCGGCGCGGCAAACCTACCTGCCATATCCAGTTTGGTGAGGCCACGGCCATTCTGGCCGGCGATGGCTTGCAGTCACTGGCATTTCAGCAGCTGACCGAACTGCAAAATATACCCGCGGATCACATGGTCAGATTACTGTCCATGCTGGCCAGCTACAGCGGCTGCCAGGGTATGGTGGCTGGGCAGGCAATAGATTTGGCAGCGACTGGCCAAGGACTGAATCTCGGCCAGTTAAAAACCATGCACAGACACAAAACAGGCGCCCTGATAGAGGCCTCTGTGCTGATGGGTGCTATAGCAACGGGCGCAGCCACCGAGCAGCAGTTAGCTGTGCTAAAGCAGTTTGCCGCAGATATCGGCCTGGCCTTCCAGATTCAGGACGATATTTTGGATGTGGAGAGCTCTACAGAGCAACTGGGCAAGCAGCAGGGTTCGGATGCCCTCAATCAAAAGTCCACCTACAGCTCAATTATGGGGCTGGAAGAGGCCCGCACAGAGGCGACCAAGCTGTATCAGCAGAGTGTTGCCAGCCTGGATATCTTCGCTGAGCGCGCAGACCCATTGCGGCAACTGGCCAGTTTTATCGTCAACCGGGCTTATTAACCGAGCCAATTGGTGTAATATCCCCTTTCGACAGAAGACATAGCTACTATGCCAAAAACATTTACAGAGATTCCTCTCAGCCGACCAGATACGCCGCTATTGGATAGTGTCAATGCGCCTGCGGATATACGCCAGTTTAGCGAGGACGAGCTGTTACAGCTTACCGATGAGCTGCGTTCTTTTTTGCTGTTCTGCGTGGGTAAAACCGGGGGTCACTTTGGCGCTGGGCTGGGGGTGACCGAGCTTACCGTTGCCCTACACTATGTTTTCAACACACCCAATGATCGCCTAGTCTGGGACGTGGGCCACCAGACCTATCCCCATAAGATACTCACCGGCCGTCGTGAGCAGATGCTTAGCATTCGTCAGAAAGATGGCCTATCTGGTTTTCCCAAGCGCTCGGAGAGTGAGTACGACACCTTTGGTGTGGGTCACTCAAGCACCTCTATCAGTGCTGCCCTGGGCATGGCTATGGCCTCCCAGCAACTGGGCGAGGAGCGCCGCACCGTGGCGGTGATGGGCGATGGCGCCATGACCGCCGGCATGGCCTTTGAGGCGATTAATCACGCCGCCCATGTGGATAAAAATCTGCTGGTGGTGCTCAACGACAACCAGATGTCCATCTCGCGCAATTCCGGTGGCCTGTCCACCTACTTTGCCAAGCTCTGGTCCAGCAAGTTCTACACTAATCTGCGGGAGAGCGGCAAGAAAGCCCTGCGCGCCCTGCCTCATGCCAAAAACTTTGTGCGCCGCACCGAAGAATATATGAAGAGCATGGTGTCACCGGCGACCATCTTCGAGGAGCTGGGCTTTTACTATATTGGCCTGATCGACGGCCATGATCTGCCCATGCTGGTAGAGATCTTAAACAAGATTAAAGACATAGACGGGCCTGTGCTGCTGCATATTATTACCCACAAGGGCAAAGGCTTTGCCCCGGCAGAGAATGACCCTGTGGGCTACCATGCCCTGAATAAAATTGAGCCCAAGCCGCCAGTGCAAACTGCAGTGTCTCAGGCTAGCAAGGAGGCCAAATCGGCCAAACCCAAGTACCAAAAGGTTTTTGGTGACTGGCTCTGTGATATGGCCGAAAAAGACCAGCGACTGGTGGGCATTACCCCGGCTATGTGTGAGGGCTCTGGTATGAATGATTTTGCCGAGCGCTTCCCGGACCGCTTTGAAGATGTGGCCATTGCCGAACAGCATGCGGTCACTCTGGCAGCTGGTATGGCCTGCGAGGGGGCCAAGCCGGTAGTGGCTATTTATTCCACCTTTTTGCAGCGGGGCTATGACCAGCTAATACATGATGTGGCTCTGCAAAACCTGGATGTGCTGTTTGCCCTAGACCGCGCCGGCATGGTGGGCGAAGACGGTGCTACCCATGCGGGGGCCTACGATATCAGCTATCTGCGCTGTATTCCCAATATGCTGGTTATGACCCCCTCCGATGAAAATGAGACCCGCCAACTGCTGTACACAGGGTTTATCCATCAGGGCCCGGCGACTGTCAGGTACCCCCGGGGAACTGGCCCTGGTACTGTGATTGAAAAAACCATGACCGCGCTGCCTCTGGGTAAAGGTGTTATGCGTCGCAGCGGTGTTCAGGTGGCTATTCTTAACTTTGGCACCAGGCTGACTACTGCCCTGGAAGTTGCCGATAGCCTAAACGCCAGCGTTGCCGATATGCGTTTTGTAAAACCCATAGATGAAGAATTAATCAGCCAACTGGCAGCTGATCATCAGTTGCTGGTTACCGTTGAGGAAAATAGCATTGCCGGTGGCGCCGGAGCTGCTGTCAGTGAATATTTAGCCCAGCAGGGTATTGTTATGCCGGTGCTGCATCTGGGTCTGCCGGATCTGTTTATTGATCATGGCAGCCATTCACAGCAGTTGGCCGCAACTGGCTTAGACAGCGCTGGCATATTACAAGCGATTGAACAACGACTAGCGCTGCTGAAGCTGCCGGGTCGCGCCATAAAATAACCATAAGAGGCCAAGCCATGAAATTCTATGATTGCACTACAGCCCCCAGTCCGAGGCGAGTCAGAATACTGATGGCTGAAAAAGGGATAGAAATCGATACGGTTCAAGTCGATCTGATGAGCGGCGAGCAGTTGACCGAGAAGTTTCTCAGCATTAATCCCCTGGGTCAGGTGCCGGTGCTCGAGCTGGATGATGGCACCCGTATTAGTGAGGTTATGTCTATCTGCCGCTATCTGGAAGAGATTTATCCAGACAACCCACTGTTTGGTCGCGATCCAGTGGAGCGAGCCAAGGTGGAATCCATCAATGACCAGCTGCAAGCTAATGGTATGGTCGCAGTCATGGAAGCCTTTAGAAATGCGACGCCGGGCTTTGTTAATCGAGCTATGCCCGGGCCCCATAATTATGCTCAGATTCCCGCCCTGTCGGAGCGAGGCATGCTGAGACTGGATAATTTTTTCTCGGACTTTGATGCCCACCTGGCCGCCAACCAATATATGGTTGGGGATTATTTCTCGGTCGCCGATATTACTGGGTTTACTGTGGTTGAGTTTGCCCGCTGGGTGAAAAAGAGCATTCCTGAGGAGTGC
>Ga0228626_1000445_pt1 | contig 18617 bp, 21 predicted proteins | sample 31DmetaG_FD_183028 | JGI IMG/M metagenome (GOLD analysis project Ga0228626, IMG submission 183028) | Seawater microbial communities from Monterey Bay, California, United States - 31D | ecosystem: Environmental > Aquatic > Marine > Coastal | place: USA: California | collected 2016-10-26
GAGTTTACCCATTCGAGTCATTTCAATAATCTCATCTGTTCCATTGCGTACTATTGGAGCTGTGGGTGTTGGCAATGATGCTGGAGCTGACGGAGGCGTCTGGATTGGAGCTGAAACGCTTGTTTGCGATCGTTTTTCGATGTATGCAAGCATGTCGTTTTTAGTTACTCTTCCGCCTTTTCCACTGCCTTCAATTTGGTCTAATTCCAATTGTGCAATCCCTTCTTTTTTGGCCATATTTTTTACCAAAGGAGAATAAAATCTAGTTTCATTTGAACTGATTGAGGTGGCAGCAGTTTTTGCAGCAACAACTGTATCTTGGACATCAGCAATTATTTCTGGTGATGGTGCGGGTTGTTCTATAGCTTTTCGAGTCTCTTTTGGTGGTTCAGCTTTTAATTCCCCATCTGTTTCAATAATGGCAATGGTTTGTCCAACCTCAACAACTTGATCAACTTCAAATTTTTTCTCAACTATAATTCCGCTGACTTCGCTAGGTACGTCACTATCAACTTTGTCTGTAGAAATTTCTACAATAGACTCATCTATCTCCACATGATCGCCAACGTCTTTCAACCAAGAATTGATTGTTGCTTCTGCAACACTCTCTCCCATTTTTGGTAATTTTAGCTCAAACTTTGCCATATATTAAGTTTTATTTGGGTATGGTTTTGTGGCACAAAACTACTGAAAATTGATGACTTAATCAATTGTTTTTAAAAGTAGGCTCTGCTTTCAAATTTATCAAAATGAATCACTTCTCCACGACGCATAGAAAAATCGCTTCCAACAAAATAATTGCACTTTTTTGGAAGGAATTTATAGGTAATAAATTTATTTTTGATTGAACTAATTTGATTAATTACAAAATGAAAATCCGTTGAATTCAAATCAAAAACAACATCATAGTAAATGTTTTTTGGCAATTCTTCGATAGAATTGATTGCTGGTAAATTCTTCTTTTCAAGCCATTGTGGGCTTGAACAGGGCTTTAAAAATATAATCTTTTTATCATTTCTTCTTGTGGGAGAACTAAATTTTGGAATGTAAGGCGCCAAACTTGTTATTGTGTTTACTAAAGCCCCAATGAAAAAATTTAATTTGAAATGTTTTTTATAAAATAGCTTCATTGCGTGATAAAAACGTTTCGATTGTGTCCTGTTTTTAATTGTACTTTCACCCTTAAAATGAATGACAGTACTTGTTCCTAAATAGTAATTTTTATATCCTAATTGCTTTGCTCTGTAGGATAAGTCTATATCCTCGCCATACATGAAAAAGTTTTCATCAAACCCTTTCAAATCCTCATAAAGTGATCGTTTCAAAAACATCAAAGCACCAGGTAGAACCTCAACTTCTGCGTTTGTAAATTCGTCAACTTGATTGGCATAATAAGACTTACTTTTTCCTATTAACTTTCGAAAAGCCACAGAAACTTTAGGAAAATTTCTTTTGCTTTCTGGCAAAAAACGACCTGCCCCATCAATTAGCCGACACCCAACAATCCCTAAATGTTTTGACTTTGCTTCAGAAAATTGAAGTAGATTTTGAAATGTATTTTCAGCAACCACAATATCAGGATTAAGAATACACACATACTCCCCTTGTGCGACTTGTAACATCTGGTTATTACCTTTTGAAAATCCAATATTGTCTTTGTTTTCAATAAGCGTAATTTTAGGAAATTTAGCTTTTATCATTGTACAACTATCGTCCATTGAATGATTATCAATGACAATAATTTCTGAAGGAATGTGTTTTAGTGCTGCTTGTACACTTTGTAAGCATAGCTCCAAAAAGTAGCGTACATTATAATTTAGAATAACTACCGATAGCTTCAATGATCTATGATTTTAAAGAGGATTCAAATGGTACTCTATTAGTAATACTTCGTCCCAAAGTAACTTCGTCGGCGTATTCCAATTCGTCACCAACTGAAATCCCTCTTGCAATTGTTGAAAGTGTAATCTCTGCGCCTTGAATTTGCTTATATATATAGAAGTTCGTGGTGTCGCCTTCCATTGTAGAACTCAACGCAAAAATAAGTTCTTTTACTTTGCCTTCATTGACTTTATTGACCAAACTTTGAATATTCAAATCTGTTGGACCAATACCATCCATAGGTGAGATTTTACCCCCCAGAACATGATATATTCCACGATAACTTACAGTACTTTCAATGGCTAAAACATCTCTGATATCTTCAACCACACAAATAGTCCTGTGATTTCTATTGGGATTTGCACAGATTTCACAAACAAGTTGATCAGAAATATTATGACATTGCTGACAAAAATTTATTGAAGATCTCATATTTATGAGTGCTTTGGATAACTGATTAGTCTGGTCTTCTGGTTGCCGCAAAAGATGAAGTGCCAAACGAAGCGCAGTGCGCCGTCCGATGCCCGGCAATTGTGAAACTTCATTCACTGCATTTTCTAATAATTTTGATGAAAACTCCATTTTATTTATTTTTCATTAAATGATTTAAACACCTCATTAGCAGAACTTAAAGTAAAAACAATTGAAAAATCCAATAATTTGACTTAAGATTATTTCAGAATATTTTACATTTGAACACAGACTCGTGGTACATTTGAGCATCACAAATATAAATTTATTAAGTTGAAAGGACAACATATTCTACTCATCACTCTAGTTTATTTTGTATTTCTTGTCATTATCGCAAGAATTACAGGAAAAAATGATAGTAATAATGATTTTTTCAAAGCTGGAAAACAATCACCTTGGTATTTGGTAGCCTTTGGAATGATTGGCGCTTCACTTTCTGGTGTGACTTTTATTTCTGTACCAGGATGGGTTCAAAGTTCAGAGTTTAGCTATTTTCAAGTGTGCTTGGGGTATATTGCGGGTTATGTTGTGGTTGCCTTTATACTGTTGCCAATATATTACAAATTAAATCTAACTTCAATTTACGAATACCTACAACAGCGATTTGGACGTGTCAGTCATAAAACTGGTGCGTTTTTCTTCTTTGTTTCTAGAGTTTTGGGGGCTGCTTTTCGAATGTATTTGATGGCAATTGTGTTGCAACAATTTGTTTTTGAACAATGGAACATTCCTTTTGAAGCTACGGTTATTTTATCTATACTTTTAATTTGGATTTATACTAACAAAGGGGGCATCAAAACCATTGTTTGGACCGATACACTTCAAACGCTTTTTATGGTGTGCGCTGTGGTGCTTTCAATTTATTTTATCACAGATCAATTGGGTTGGAGTTTTTCAGAATTTTTAGTTTCTGATGAACTGAATCAATACAGCTCCATTTTTAAAACAGATTCTATTTTGGCAAGAGACCATTTCCTAAAATCATTTTTAGGAGGCATGTTTATCACTATTTGTATGACAGGATTAGACCAAGATATGATGCAAAAAAACCTAACCTGTAAATCACTAAAAGATGCGCAAAAAAATATGTTATGGTTTAGTATTGTACTTACACTAGTCACATTCTTATTTTTACTTTTAGGAGCTTTATTATTCATCTATGCAGAACGTTTTGGTATAGCACTCCCGCTTGTGGACGGACAGCCCAAAACAGATTTACTATTCCCTGAAATTGCACTTAATTCTGGACTTGGATTGACTTTGGCTTCAGTATTTATTTTGGGACTTATTGCAGCAGCCTACAGTAGTGCCGATAGCGCACTGACTTCGCTCACGACTTCTTTTTGTGTGGATATTTTAGACCTCAACAAACGTTCTGATACCGACAAAAAACGCATACGAAAACAAACGCACATTGGCATGAGTTTGCTTTTGATTTTGGTTATTATAGTTTTTAAGCACATATTAGACTCCAATGTCATAAATAGTCTGCTCACGGCTGCCACATATACCTATGGGCCTTTACTTGGGCTTTTTGCTTTTGGAATTTTTACAAATTATAAGATTAAAGATAAATATGTTTGGCTTGTAGCGTTATTATCTGTTTCTATTTCTTATGGTTTAGGACAAATTCCTGCAGAACAAATCGGTGGCTATGTTATTGGCTATGAACTTTTACCTCTTAACGGGCTTCTCACATTTCTAGGATTGGTATTGATTCGTAGACAATAGTACCAAAGTGCAAGACATTTCACATGAAATATTATGCTGTTCCAAAAGTTTGAAAAAATCAGGGTTTTCTGTTCCTGGATTAAAAATCACACGTTTTGGATTTAAATTTAAAATGTATTCCATATAATCCAATTGACGCTTGGGATTTAAATAAAGCGTAACGGTATGAATAGATCTGTACAATTCTAAATTGGTGTCAATTTCAACATCACATACAACCCCGTATTTAAGACCAAAAGCCACTACGGGAATATTGGTTTTTCTTAACATCAAAATTGCTTTGTATGAATAGCGATCTGGATTTAGGGAAGCCCCAAAAACAAGAGTTTTATAAGATTCTACCATTTGATAATTACACTACCCCAAGTAAAACCACTTCCAAACGCCGCAAGGACAACGGTATCGCCAGATTTTATTTTTCCTTGCTCACAAGCCTCACTAAGTGCAATTGGAATTGAGGCTGCAGTAGTGTTACCATAATTTTGAATATTATTAAAAACTTGGTCGTCAGTTAGTTGAAACTTCTTTTGAATGTATTGAGAAATTCGCAAATTGGCCTGGTGTGGAATCAACATATCAATATCCGAAACTTGTAAATCATTAGCTTCAAGACCTTGATTGATGACCTCACTAAATCGTCGAATGGCATTTTTAAATACAAACTGACCATTCATATAAGGTCTGTAACTCATATCGTCGGGGTCATTATCTTCAATTATATCTGTCACCCATCGTTTTCCCATACCTGGTGCTTCTGCGGCCAACTCTAACGCATGCTCTCCTTGAGAATGTAAATGTGATGATAAAATACCTTTAGAGGTATCTTCCTCACGAGTCAAAATAGCAGCTCCAGCACCATCGCCAAAAATCACAGAAATGCTTCGACCTCTAGTTGATACATCTATACCACGGGATTGCAATTCACTACCAATGACTAAAATATTTTTGTACATACCAGTTTTTATAAATTGATCTGCAACAGAAACAGCATAGACAAAACCCGAGCATTGGTTACGAACATCCAAAGCACCAACGGTATCAATACCTAAAGCTTCTTGTACTTGAACTCCTGGGCCAGGAAAATAGTAATCTGGACTTAATGTTGCAAAAACAATAAAATCAATGTCTTGTTTATCAATTCCTGCATTTTTAATGGCTTTTTGGGCAGCTTTTAACCCCATGCTAAAAGTTGTATCTCCATCACCTTTAACAGCCCAACGACGTTGTTTAATTCCAGTTCGCTCTTGAATCCACTGATCGTTAGTATCCATTAGTTGCGACAAATCGTCATTTGTTACGACATTTTCTGGGACATAATGCCCCATTCCTATTATTTTTGAGTTGTACATAAACTATTTCTGTTGTGATTTCTTTACAAATATAAACTTTATAAAATGTCAGTTTGTCACATTTTTAAAAATGGTATTCTTTTTGACATAAGTTTAACACTATTAATCAATATTATAATCGTTTAAATTAAAATACATAAAATTATGAGTAAAGGAACTATTAATGTATCCGTTGAAAATATTTTCCCACTGATTAAAAAGTTTTTGTACAGCGATCACGAAATCTTTTTAAGAGAATTAATTAGTAATGCTACCGATGCAACCCTAAAGTTGAAGCATTTAACTAATATTGGCGAAGCCAAAGTAGACTATGGCAATCCAATCATCGAAGTTAAAATTGACAAAGAGGGTAAAAAACTGCATCTGATTGACCAAGGCATTGGAATGACAGTCGATGAAGTTCAAAAATATATCAATGAAGTAGCATTTTCTGGTGCCGAAGAGTTTTTGGACAAATACAAGGATAAAGTTGAAGATGCAGGAATAATTGGACATTTTGGACTAGGGTTTTACTCTGCTTTTATGGTAGCCGAAAAAGTAGAAATTATTACAAAATCGTTTAAAGACGAACCTGCTGCGCATTGGGTTTGTGACGGAAGTCCTGAATATAGCTTAGAAACTGCTGACAAAAAAGAAAGAGGAACAGAGATCATTTTGCATATTGCAGAAGATTCTACAGAATTTTTGGAAGACCAACGTATTACAGAACTGTTGAATAAGTACAACAAATTTATGCCAATCCCTATAAAATTTGGCACAAAAGAAATCAACGATCCAGAACACGAGCCAAAAACGACAACAGACAAAGACGGCAAAGAAACTACTGAGCCTCAACGCAAAATTACAGTCGATAATATCATCAATAATCCAAATCCAGCGTGGACAAAAACACCTTCGGATTTGAAAGAAGAAGATTATAAAGGGTTTTATCGTGAATTGTACCCAATGCAATTTGAAGAACCGCTTTTTAACATTCATTTGAATGTTGATTATCCTTTTAATCTTACTGGAATTCTATATTTCCCAAAGATGACCAACGATATGAATATCCAAAAGGATAAAATTCAATTGTATCAAAATCAAGTCTTTGTTACGGATAATGTGGAAGGGATTGTACCAGAATTTTTAACCATGCTTCGTGGTGTGATTGATTCTCCTGATATTCCTTTAAATGTATCACGCTCTTATCTTCAAGCTGATGGTGCTGTAAAAAAGATTTCATCATATATAACCAAAAAGGTAGCCGATAAATTAAAGTCATTATTTAATAATGATAGAGAAGATTTTGAGGCGAAATGGAATGACATCAAAATTGTGATTGAGTACGGAATGCTTTCCGAAGAAAAATTCTTTGAAAAAGCTGAAGCTTTTGCATTGTATCCAACAGTAGATGGCACCTACTATACTTACGATGAATTGTACAATAAAATCAAAGCGAAGCAAACCAACAAAGATGATAAACTTGTCATTTTATATGCCTCTAACGCAGACGAACAACACAGCTATATTGAGGCTGCAAAAGCAAAAAATTATGAAGTACTTTTGTTGGACTCCCCTATTGTATCGCATTTGATTCAAAAATTGGAGGGCAGTAAAGAAAATATCTCTTTTGCTCGTGTAGATGCTGATCATATCGATAAGCTGATTCAAAAAGAAGATACTGTAATTTCGAAACTCTCCGAAGAACAAAAAACAACTTTAGACGAACATCTAAAAGTGGTTATCTCCTCTGAAAAATTTATTGTTCAATTGGAAGCTATGGACAGCAATGCAGCTCCATTTATGATTACGCAACCAGAGTTTATGCGTCGTATGAAAGAAATGCAACAAACTGGAGGAGGCGGTATGTTTGGCATGGGTAATATGCCAGAAATGTACAACCTTGTAGTGAATACAAATTCTGAATTGGTCAATGAAATTTTAAATACAAAAACCGCAAAAAAACGTGAACGTTTGATTAATCAAAGTTTAGATTTGGCACAACTCTCGCAAGGACTTCTTAAAGGAGAAGCCCTAACCAACTTTATTAAACGAAGTTATGAGATGATTAAATAGTTGCACAATATTTCTTATATTATAAGGTGATTTTTTACAAAAATCACCTTTTTTATTCCACAACAAAATCAAAATAGGTTTTTGGAAAGGGTTCGTTGTTAAGGGTAAAATGCCACCACTCTTGTGCATAGGGTCGGAATCCATATTTTATCATAATACGCTGTAACAGCTCTCGATTGGAGTCTTGTTTGGCGTTTAAATCTTGGTAATCTAAATTCGAAATTTTACCGAAAAAATCATAAGGACTCCCCATGTCTAGCTCCTTACAAGTATTAAAATTTATAAGTGTTACATCAATTGAACTCCCTCGGCTATGCCCAGAACGTGTGGAAATGTATTTTTTTTTAAATAATTCAGACTTTGGAATATTCGGATAGAATTGTATTTTCATTAGGGTATCGCTGGGAATTTTTGCCCATCGCACAAAATGATCTACTGCTCGCTGTGGACGGTAGCCATCAAATAGTTTTAGTCCCAAACCCATACGCCCAAATTCTTGTTGTGCAGCAAATAGTGCCTCAGCTGTTTTTGTACTTAAAATTGCTTTTTCGTTATTATAACCGTCAATTTTTTGACCTATAAAATTATTTTTTTTTGCATAACGTAAATCAATTTCTAAATCGGGTATCTTATCTTTTGCATAGCTAAAACCTTGAGGCAGTGGTGCTTGAGCAAAAAAAATAGCCATAACAAAAAGAGCTGAAATTGAGAAGATGTTTTTTTGTTGCATGAATACAGAACTTATGCTAATTTAGAAAAAAAATCAAAAGATGCTTTTTGGCGTAGATAATAGCATAAACACCCCGTTAAAAGATGGGGATATTTCTTATGATAAAAACTTCTTAAGTTCTGTAGAAGCATCAAGATATTTTAAAATTTTACGTAACGAAACGGCATGGCAACAGGATCAGATAAAGGTCTTTGGAAAGGTATATGATCAGCCTCGACTTACCGCTTTATATGCTAACAATAACCTCACTTATAGTTATTCAAATATCACAATGCGTCCGACTCCTTTTTCGGCAACACTTTTAGAGATTAAAGAAAAAATAGAACAGCAATTGAAACTTGAGTTTACAACCTGCCTTTTAAATTTGTATCGTCATGGGCAAGACAGTAATGGCTGGCATGCTGATAACGAAAAAGAATTGGGTGAAAATCCTATAATTGCATCTGTGAGTTTGGGTGCAGAGCGAATGTTTCATATGAAGCATCGGACAGATAAATTTCAAAAAATTAAAATAAATTTGACTCATGGTAGTTTACTTGTAATGAGTGGCAGCACACAACACTACTGGTTACATCAAATTCCAAAAACAAAAAAGCATGTTGAAGAACGTATTAACTTGACTTTTAGAATTTTAAAATAAATAATTATGAAACATTTTCTCAAATTTTTAAGCTGTTATCTATTTGCAACAAGTTTATTGATTGCACAAAATTTTTCATCAAAAGACCTCAGCATAAACACCCATGTAGATGGTACTTTGTTGATCCCAAATGCTATAAACGATGCACCATTGGTAATTTTAATTGCGGGTTCTGGCCCAACAGATCGCAATGGTAATCAATCATTTATGAAAAATAATATGCTAAAGAAATTGGCCGAATCATTAGCAAATAGCGGTATTGCTTCATTTCGATACGACAAAAGAATTGTAAAACAAATTCGCAACAAAACGATTGACAAAAATATCATGTTTGATGATTTTGTAACGGATGCAAAATCGGTTATTTCCTATTTTAAACCAAAGTTTGAAACTATTGTTGTGGCTGGACATAGTCAAGGAAGTTTGGTAGGGTTGTTGGCTTTGGAAGACGGTATTTCTGGGTTTATTTCGTTGGCAGGTGCAGGAAAAACTATCGATCAAATTTTAATTGAACAAATTTCAAAAACAGCACCTATGTTTTTGGAGGACAGCAAACGTGTTTTAGCAGTTCTGAAAGAGGGAAAAACTACAAAAGATTTTCCTGCAGCATTAACCTCAATTTTTAAATTAGACATACAACCTTTTATGTCCAATTGGTTACAATATAGTCCTACTGAAATAATGGAAAATCATAATATTTCTTCGCTAATTATCAATGGAGATAAGGATTTGCAAGTGAGTGTAGATGAGGCGAATTTGCTTTATGCTGCCGCACAAAATGGAGCGCTACTAATTGTGGAAAATATGAATCATATTTTGGTGAAAATTGAAGGAGATGAATTGGAGAACATGAAATCGTATAATGATTCAAGCCTAGAAATTGCTCAAGACGTTGAAAAAAGCATCGTTAGTTTTATTAGAAATTTAAAATAAAAAAAGCACTGAAAGAACAGTGCTTTTATTACTAACCAACCAAAGTGTATCTAAAATACAATCTTTATGATACAAATCTATAATCTATAATTTAAAATCACACAATGTTTAACATTACTTTCACAAAAGGAAAAAGCATCATTTATAAAATGATGCTTTAACCACTAACCAACCAAAATATATTACTAACAAAAAAATTAAATAATATATTTATCTTAATTACAACTTCCATGCCAAAAAATTAATTTAATTAAAAAATGTTTGAAAAAAGACCAAAAATTACTGTTCCTCAAAATTCTACTGACCTTTGGATTGATCGGATTTCGTTTTTATTATTTTTTTTAATTTGGTTAAGTGTGTTAGTTTATTATCCCAACCTACCCGATGAAATTCCAACACATTACAATGGTCGTGGTCAAGCAGATGCTTTTGATTCCAAGCAGTCTATTTGGATTTTGATGGGTGTATTTAGTAGTATTTTTATTGGAATTTATATTTTAAATAAATATCCTCATCTGCATAATTACACCGTTAAAATTACAGAAGAAAACGCTCTAAAAAATTATCGTTTTAGCACAAAAATTCTGAGGGTTATTAATTTTTCAAACTTATTATTGTTGGCTTACATTCTAAAAACAATGATATCTCCATATGAAAAACAAAGTACAGAATTAGGAGGTTGGTTTTTGCCCATCATAATAATAGGTAGTTTAGTGTTTATAATTTATATATTTGTTAAGGCCAATAAAATAAATTCTAAAACATAAAATTACATGACCGATACAACACCACTTTTTACAAATGACACTATAGTCTTTGGACTTCTGATGTTGGCCATTGCTTTTATTTTCTATACCGAATCCAAAACTTCTGGTTTTTGGTTTAAATTTTATAAAATAGTTCCAGGTCTTTTTATGGCCTACATGCTTCCTGCAGTTTTTACAACATTGGGTTGGATTGCTCCAGAATGGGAAAGCATTTCTACGGATGGAACTGTAACAACTGAAAGCAGTAATTTGTATTATGTTTCAAGCCGATATTTATTACCTGCTGCACTAGTACTTATGACTTTAAGTATCGATTTGAAAGCCGTATTTAATTTGGGCTGGAAAGCCCTTATTATGTTTTTTACAGGGACTGTAGGAATCATTATTGGTGGACCAATTGCTATTTTACTCATTGCAATGGTCTCTCCAGAAACGGTTGGTGGAATTGGACCAGATGCTGTTTGGCGAGGTTTGTCTACGCTTGCTGGAAGTTGGATAGGTGGAGGTGCAAATCAAACTGCAATGCTTGAAATTTACGGATATAACCCGAAGCTTTATGGTGGGATGGTTTTTGTAGATATTGTTGTGGCTAATATTTGGATGGCACTTTTACTTATTGGAATAGGAAAGCGCAAACGTATAAATCAATGGCTAAAAGCAGACACCACAGGTATAGAGGAGCTAAAAGAAAAAGTTTCTTCATTTACTGAAAGTGTAAAAAGAAATCCGAGTCTTACCGACTTGATGATTATGGTTGGGATTGCCTTTGGATCTGTAAGTTTTGCTCATTTTTGTGCTGGACAATTAGCACCATTTTTCAAAAACGTTGTGGCGTCTATGAACTCCGAAACCACACGAAATATTTTTACATTTTTGGGATCATCGTTCTTTTGGATGATTAGTATTTCTACACTTATTGCTATTGGATTGTCTTTTACAAAGGCCAAAAATTACGAAGGTGCAGGTGCCAGTAAATTTGGTAGTGTTTTTATCTATATCTTGGTAGCGAGTATAGGAATGAAAATGGATCTTACAATGATTTTTGACAACTCAGGACTTATTGCAATTGGAATCGTTTGGATGAGTATTCATGCTATTCTTTTAATTTTGGTAGCCAAACTCATCAAAGCACCATACTTTTTTCTTGCCGTTGGAAGTCAAGCCAATGTTGGTGGAGCCGCCTCTGCTCCCATTGTCGCCTCTGCTTTTCATCCTTCATTAGCTACTGTAGGAGTTTTATTAGCTGTTTTTGGATATGCTATTGGGACCATTGCAGCAATTGGTTGTACAATTTTAATGGCTCTTGCTGCATCTTAAATTATTCAATTTTATACTTAAATAACCCATGAAACAACTTTTTAAATTTATACTTATATTTTCTGTAATTTCCTGTAATTCAAATCCTGAACACAACAGTTTAGTTTCAGCTAAAATAAAAGGCCTTCAAAAAGGAACTGTTTATTTACAAAAATTTCAAGACACATTATATATCACACTAGATTCTTTAGATGTCAAAGGAAAAGAAACAGTACAGCTTGGTTGTCAGCTTGAAGAACCAGAAGTATTGTATTTAAGCTTATCCAAAACAATAGATGCAGAACGTATTCAGTTTTTTGCTGAGGCTGGAACAACAACAATTGACACCAATTTAAAACGATTTGTTTTTGATGCAAAAATTGAAGGAAGCACACAACAAAAGCTACTTGAAGACTACCGAAAAAATTTAGAACGTTTTAAGAACTTACATTTAGACTTATTGGAAGCATCAATTAATGCACAACGCGAGGGCAATGAAAAAGAATTTGAAGTTGTACAAAATAAAATGAATAATAACTTAAAAAGACAATATTTATATAGCATAAATTATGCTATCAATAATAATGACAGTGAAGTTTCTCCTTATATTGCTTTATCTGATGTTTTTGATGCAAAGTCTACTTTTCTAGACACTATATACAAAAGCTTAACACCCCGAATTGCAACATCTCGATATGGTATACTACTAAAAGATTACTTAGATAAAATTGAATCTAAAGACCAATAATTAAAGAGCATTGATTTTATCAATCATTGCACGACCTTTAGTTTCGAGCTCGTCTACAATGCCTTTAAAATGAACTTTGTGGTTTTCAACGCCTTTGGCATTTACCTTTCCAATAAGATCATCAAAAGTGGCAATGGCTTCGTCTATTATGGCCTCACTTTTTTTTCGGTCTTTATCCGGGTTTGCAGATTCCCAAATATAAACTGCTTCAATAATATCTCCTAAAACATAATTAATATCTTTTTTTAGATTTCTAACGTTTGCCATAATTTTTTGTGCGTTTAATTTTTTACAAAATTACATCATTTTTAGATATAAACCTCCAACAATTCAGCATTCGTCGAAGTTATACTAAATTCTATGATGCTTGCAGGGATTAAAATGGTTTCTCCAAACAATAAATGTGTTGTTTTTCCATCAACCTCAAAAACAGCATCACCACCAACGGCCATGTAAATCATAAAGGAATCATGAGAATTTTGCTTATGGATAGTTTTATTTATTTCAACAATATTGGTTGTAAAATAAGGGCATGTAACCAGATTTTCTGGTCTATTTTGTTGGGTCTTATATGAGACTTTAAAATTATTAGGCATATTAAAATCAATAGCATCTATAGCCAAATCGTTGTGTAATTCTCTAGAATTGCCCTGATCGTCTACACGATCCCAATCGTACACTCGGTAGGTAATATCACTTGTTTGTTGAATTTCTGCTAGCATTATTCCCGCGCCAATAGCATGCACCCGACCAACTTCAATAAAAAAAGTGTCGCCTTTAGTGACCGTTTCAAAATTCAAGATTGAAGTTAAGGTTTTTTCTTCGAGGTGTTTCAGATAGAGCTCTTTTGAAACGGGTTGATTAAAGTCAATTATTAAATTTGAATTATCATCGGCCTGCATCACGTACCACATTTCTGTTTTTCCAAAACTATTGTGGCGCTCTTTTGCCAATTTATCATTGGGATGTAGTTGTACAGATAAATCTTCTTTGGCATCAATATATTTATCAAAAGTGGAAATTTTTCACCAAATTGATCAAAAACTTTTTGGCCTACCAAATCAGCTTTATAATTTTGCAGGAGTGTTTGTAATGAGGTCCCTTTTAATGTCCCGTTTGCGACAATTGAGGTATTGCCTTCAACATCGCTGAGCTCCCAACTCTCGCCTGTACTTTCTGAGGACGTTGGTTTTCCTAGTAATTTATTGAGCTTATTTCCTCCCCAAATTTTGTCTTTTAGGATAGGTGTAAATTTTAGAGGGTATAGTGTTGACATGTGTTATTTTCCTGAGTAGGAGACAAAATTACGGGGTGTTTCATAGAGTATCACCTCTAAATCCAAATGATTTTCTAAGACTGCTTTGAGTTTATCGTAAATAACCACAACAATATTTTCAGCAGTCGGATTCATGTCTTTAAATTCAGGGACATCGAGGTTTAGATTTTTGTGATCAAAAGCATCTTCGACTTCTGACTTTATAAAATCTTTTAAAATTTTCACATCGACCACATAGCCCGTTTCTGGGTCAATTTCTCCAGTAACACTTACAATCAACTCGTAGTTATGTCCATGAAAATTGGGATTATTACATTTTCCAAAAATGGCATCATTTTTTTCAAAACTCCAATCTGATCGATACAAACGGTGTGCTGCATTAAAATGGGCTTTTCTACTTACGGTTACTTTCATGTGTGGTATTTATATGTTCGTAAAATTTTTCAAATATTATTTTAAACCATGCGGTATAAAGTTCTGGATGGGTTGCAATATCAGCTCTAACATCTTCAAGCGGCATCCATTTCCAGCCCTCTACTTCTTCGGGGTTTATCAACGGCGCTTGTTCGTAAAATCCTACCATGATATGATCTAATTCATGTTCGGTAAGACCATTATCAAAAGGAGCTTTATAAATAAATGAAGTGGTTTCTTTTAATGAAGTTGTAAAGCCCATTTCTTCTTGTAATCGGCGCGTTCCTGCTTCAATATTAGTTTCTCCATCGCGTTGATGGCTACAACAGGTATTCGTCCAAAGTAGTGGAGAATGATATTTGTGTGCTGCTCTTTGTTGAAGCATCAGTTCATTTTTGGAATTAAAAATAAACACCGAAAATGCACGATGCAATACGGCTTTTTCGTGTGCTTCCATTTTGGGCATTAACCCAATTTGTTCATCATTTTCATTAACCAATATGACTTGTTCTTCATTCATGTTGCTAAATTATTAACAAATTTTACATATTCTATTAATTAATTGCTAAAATATATTTGGTGTATTTTTTGTAGTTTTGTTAGACCTAAATCTAAAAACATGAAATATAAACACTCTCTCTATCTTACATTTTCTTTAATTTTAATCTTTAGCTGTAGTGGTACAAAGAAAACCACAAACAATAATCCCTCTTTAACTCTATTTCAAAAACAAGCACACGAACTCCAAAAAAATTGGGACGCCATTGTCGATGCTGTTGACTTAAGTTATGAAAGTATTCTAAGCTGGGTGCCAGAAAGTGGCATTAGAGGACGATATGCGCAATTTAAAACAAAACTTGGGCGGCAAGTGCTCGAAAAAATTGTTGGTTATAAAGCCTTTACAAAAGGACCTCACGGGGAAACGCTCAATTTAAACAGTCTCACAGAATTTAGTCATTACAATCCAAATTTTTTAAAAAAACTAAAAACTCAACTAAAAACGCTTTATGGAAATAAAACATTTGTTGAAAAATTTCAAGACTTTTATGATAGAGAACTTCAAGATTATTTAAGAGTACATTATCAGGCTTACAATTTTATCAAATACAACCCAGAATACAAAACTGATTATTTGAACCACATTGAATACTACAGAAAAAACCCAAAGTTAGGCGAACGGGGTTATCTCCTACTTATGAAATGCATGATAGTTTTTATCACTTTAGTGTCGATATGGAAGATGATGGTTATGATGTTTATGAAGCATACTCCTGTCCTAGTTTTTGGATTAGACGTTCCATAGACGGTACATCTGAGTTGTTTTTTGAACTTTTGGAAACTACTATTAAAACGTTTGATTCGGACTTTGCGCTATTAAATTGATGAAAAATAATATCCTTTTACTTTGGGTTTATCTTCTTTTGAGCTGGTTTTTGTTTTTTATAACATCTGCAGGGTGGACCATGTGGTTATTTCGCTTGTTTGGGTATGGTGTACTTTTTGTTTTTATTGGTGTTATTTTTACATTCCGATATTATAAAAATAAACCTAACTCTCAAAAAATAATTAGTAAACCCTTAATTGTAGCACAACTATTGGCTCTACTTTTTAATTTTGGTGATTGTGGTGACGCCAATGGTAGTTTAAATTTTTTAGAACGGTTGTTGCTTATCAATGGCTGGAATTTTATTGACGAGCCATGCCAGCCACCCTACTTAGATCAATTGTTTTTTGATGATTTTGCAAGAACAACTTCCAATATTTGTTTTTTGATTTACTTTGTTATTTTGATTGTGTTTATGGCTAAGCAAAGTCGAATAAATTAACTAAATCAAAACGTATAGCATTCGTTTGCTTTGGCGAATAATAGTATCTTTGCCAAAATTATTTTTTTCATGACTTTTCAACGCGAAATTCAGCGCCGCCGTACTTTTGGAATTGTCTCTCACCCCGATGCCGGAAAGACAACACTCACAGAAAAACTTTTGCTGTTTGGAGGAGCCATTCAAGAAGCTGGAGCCGTAAAAAGCAATAAAATAAAAAAAGGAGCTACAAGTGACTTTATGGAAATTGAACGCCAGCGTGGAATTTCAGTAGCAACCTCTGTTTTAGCTTTTGAATATAAAGGCAATAAAATTAATATTCTAGACACTCCCGGCCACAAAGATTTTGCAGAAGATACCTTTAGAACACTCACCGCTGTTGACAGTGTTATTGTTGTGATCGATGTGGCTAAAGGCGTCGAAGAACAAACTGAAAAACTAGTGAAAGTGTGTCGCATGCGCAACATTCCTATTATTGTCTTTATCAATAAACTCGACAGAGAAGGAAAAGACGCCTTTGATCTTTTGGATGAAGTAGAACAAAAACTTGGCTTAACCGTAACACCATTAAGTTTTCCTATTGGAATGGGATATGAATTTAAAGGTATTTATAACTTATGGGAAAGAAATGTCAACTTGTTTACAGGCGATAGTAAAAAAGATATTGAGGATACTATAGAAATTTCGGACTTATCGGATTCAAAATTAAACGCTGTTATTGGTGACACCGCTGCTGAAACACTACGTGAGGAGGTAGAACTAGTACAGGGGATTTATCCTGAATTTGACAAAAATACTTATTTGAATGGCAACCTTCAACCTGTATTTTTTGGTTCTGCACTTAACAATTTTGGCGTACGTGAATTGTTAGATTGTTTTATAGACATTGCTCCACCACCCCGACCAAAAGCCAGTGAAGAACGTCTTGTAAAACCCGATGAATCTAAATTTTCTGGATTTGTTTTTAAAATTCATGCCAATATGGACCCCAAGCACCGCGACCGATTGGCTTTTATAAAAATTGTATCTGGTGAGTTTAAACGTAATACCCCCTACCTCCATGTGCGCCATAACAAAAAATTAAAATTTTCGAGCCCTAATGCGTTCTTTGCAGAAAAAAAAGAAATTGTGGACATCTCCTACCCTGGTGATATCGTAGGGTTACACGATACAGGAAATTTTAAAATTGGTGATACTCTTACGGAGGGTGAAATATTAAATTATAAAGGTATTCCTAGTTTTTCTCCAGAACATTTTAGATACATCAACAATGCAGACCCTTTAAAATCGAAACAACTTTTTAAAGGCATTGACCAACTCATGGATGAAGGTGTTGCACAGCTTTTTACTCTAGACCTCAATGGTCGAAAAGTGATTGGTACGGTTGGGGCACTTCAATATGAAGTGATACAGTACCGCTTAGAACACGAATATGGTGCCAAATGTAGCTATGAAAACCTAAATGTCCACAAAGCCGCCTGGGTAGAACCCCAAGACGAAAAAAACGAAGAATTTAAAGAGTTTAAACGTGTCAAACAACGCTTTTTGGCAAAGGATAAACAAGATCAATTGGTATTTTTGGCCGATTCTAAATTCTCTTTACAAATGACAGAACAAAAATACCCCTCCATTAAATTTCATTTGACCTCGGAGTTTTAAAAGATTTCAATAAAAAATCTCATTGAAGAGATTTTTTCTATATTTGAATAATTACAAACCCAAATTAAAAGCATTATAAACTACCACTCTAGACCAAGATATGTTAGAATTTCTCTAATTACTGGACTCTTTCTACTGGGATTCTTTATTTTTAAAGGACTGAAAACATTTAGCGACAAAGACCGTGTGGTAAAAGTAAAAGGATTAGCAGAAATGTATATGACTGCTGAGTCAGCTCAAATCAAAATAATTTTTTCACACTCTGGGGACATTTTAAATAATGTCATTCAAAAAACAGAGAAAAAAAAACGTGGAATTCTAAATTACCTACAAAAAAGTGGATTTCAAAACAATGAAATTGTGTTATTTGATCCTACAGTTTCTGATAGAGAAAGCTACTACACTGAAGAATGGGAAAATGGAAAAAAAGTAAGGGTAAAAGCTGATAGATTTACTTATGGACAAAGAATTGATATTATAATACAAGGCGTTGAACATGCAGAAAAAAAATCTTCAAAACTTAAATTAGACTTAGTACAATCTGGGTTAACAGCAAATATTAGTACCAATTATAAATTTCCTAAATTAAATTCAATAAAACCTCAACTTATTGCGGAAAGCACAAAAAATGCACGTGTTGCAGGAGAACAATTCGCAAATGATTCTCAAGCAAAATTAGGGAAGATAAAAACAGCGACTCAAGGACAAATATCTATTGTTGGACAGTATTCTTATGGAGAAACAGAATCTTACCAGCCTTTTGTACAAAAAGCTAGAGTTGTTAGTACTATTGTATTCTTTTTGGAATAAAATATAAAAAAAATCCCACATTAACGTGGGATTT
>Ga0228626_1000459_pt1 | contig 18295 bp, 15 predicted proteins | sample 31DmetaG_FD_183028 | JGI IMG/M metagenome (GOLD analysis project Ga0228626, IMG submission 183028) | Seawater microbial communities from Monterey Bay, California, United States - 31D | ecosystem: Environmental > Aquatic > Marine > Coastal | place: USA: California | collected 2016-10-26
CTTTTATCACGAGAGGGAACAGAAATAGGAGAGCCCATTCCCGTTCCTGATCATTTCCCTTCGGAAGTAGTAGGAATTGCTAAAAAGTTTAATGCCCTATTGGAGCGAATTGACCACTTCCGCGAAAAAGATCAGGATTTCTTTCTTAACGTAGCCCATGAAGTCAGGACTCCACTTTCCGGGGTGAAGGCGGTAATCGAGCAGGCTTTGCGCCAGCCGCGTAAAGTCGAAGACTACCAGAAACGATTAAGAGAAGCGCTCAATGCCACCGAGAATTTGGTCCGCTTAATTAACCGGCTCATGGAGTTTGGCAAACTGCGTAATGCCCGGGAATCGATGGTGGAAACTACTTTATCTCTCGACTTTCTCTCAGAGAATATCCTCGAGAAACTCCGCGAAAAGGCAACTGAAAATCGTCTGCGGTTTGATGTTAGTTTTTGTGGAAAGACAGAAATTGACACCGACGAGGAGCTTCTAAGTATCGTTGTCAATAATCTAATTGAAAACGCGATCAACTATGCGGCGCCTAACACCGTAATTAGAATCAAAACATCTAATGTGGATAGAATAATCACCTTCGAAATCCAAAATGAACATTCGAATATGGAAACTATTCCAGAAACCCTTGATGTCTTTTTTGATCCCTTTTACCGGGCTGATAAGGCTCGTAATTTCGTGAAGAAAAATATCGGGATTGGTCTCAGTTTCTGCAAAGAAGTAATGATTATGTTAGGCGGAGAAATCACGGCAACAAAGTCATCTGACCACAGCTTGTGTTTTACGATTCGACTTCCAGCCAAAGAGCATGTGAGCGACTAGCAGAGATCTATTTCTAATTTATCCACAACCCCTTATATAAAATTCCTGTCAGGCAGGTCGTGGCGTGCGTACAGAAACGCGATTGGTGAACGTTATCGTTTCCTTGAATTACTGGTAAGCCAGGTGTGATGACCATCGAGCCACGTCAGATTGGAGAGGGCTTGTGCTTTTCATCCCGCCTATGTGGACTAGGATCCTGAAGTGACCCCTGCCGAGTTTCAAATTCTGGAGACTGTCTTCCTGATAGTCGTCGCCTCGCTTTTACTCCTCGCGTTGCCGGGATATGCTTGGCTGCGATTATCGACTCAAAAGAATCATATGGATCAGGGAGACGATACTCCACCCCCCGTAATCCAGCCTTTCGATCTTATTATTGTCGGCTTCTACATTCTTGTGTTTACCGTATTTTTGAAGGGCGCAGAATCCAAAATGGAAAACTTGGAGGAGTTGCAAATGACAGCCGGCCTAGTGTTGTGGAGTTCTATCGCCATGCTTTCAATCGCTGGCATTGTTCCATTGATACTTTTTTGGCGTACAAACCTTGTCGAGCTTTTTGGCCTTCGTTGGACACGTTGGAAAAGTATTTTTTGGATCATGCCGGCCTTTGTTTTTGCGATGATGATCGTCGGTTCAATATTGGTCGCTTGTGGCTGGCAAATCTGGGTTCAAGATTCACTCGGAGCAAAACCTCAAGAGGCTGTCACGCTAGTGAGAGAGACCTCAGATGTGAGATTACTGTTAGCAATGGCGGTGAGCGCCATCATCATTGCTCCAATCGCCGAAGAATTGATATTTAGAGGCTACCTTTATCCGGTTGTGAAACAATTTACCGACCGCTGGTTTGCTTCGATTTTTAGTGGCGCATTATTCGGCGTTATTCACTTCAACGTTATGGGTCTACCAATGCTCGCCTTAATGGGAATTATTCTGGCAGTGATTTATGAGAAGTCTGGTTCACTTTGGGTCCCAATCGGTTGCCATGCGGCATTCAATGCGACCTCGGTTGGCTTAATGTTAATTTCGCGAGCCTATGAATTTCCCACATCGCCATGAAGTCGGTTCGTCAATTAGGTGAAGACGGCTTGATCGCTCGTATTTGCAGGGATCTTCCAAAACCCGCTCATGTCATAGTGGGGCCTGGCGACGATTGTGCGGTGGTAGGGGCCGGGGAGGAATTAACCTTATTAAAGACAGATGCGGTGGTCGCTGGGGTCCACTTTTTGTCCAATGAAAAATCGCCGCGAGTCGGTTGGAAAGCAGTAGCGCGTGTCCTAAGTGATTTCGCTGCGATGGGAGGGGAGCCCGGCGAAGTCCTGATAACTTTAGCCTTAGCGCCCGAGGTTTCCGTTGACTGGGTAGACGGCCTCTATCGTGGTATGAGCTCGTGTCTGAAGCAACATGGCGGGGTCATTGTAGGTGGTGAAACGATTTCCCTTCCACAGGGCACTCCTACGATGGTTTCAGTAGCCGGGAAGGGGAGGGTGGCACGCGCCAATCTCGTCACTCGGGGCGGCGGACGTCCGGGCGATGGCATTTATGTAACGGGTCGGCTTGGCGGCTCAATCCATGGCAAGCACCTTGATTTTACGCCCCGTCTTCGCGAGGCGGCCTGGCTCGTGAGTAACGGGGGGGTCACAGCAATGATGGATCTGTCCGATGGTCTTGCCAAAGATCTTCCACGTTTAGCCCGGATGAGCGGAGTCGGCTTTGAGCTAAATCGCGATTCCCTGCCATGTTCAGAAGGCTCCACCCTTGCGCAAGCAATTGGCGACGGCGAGGACTATGAACTCCTTCTCACGAGTGGCGATGACCTAAAGCCAGCGTGGGATAAAAAATTCCCCGAACTTGAGATCACTAGAATCGGCACCCTCCTCGAGGGTGCAGGCGATTCGATCGAAGGCGGCTGGGACCACTTCCATCGGTAGGAACCTTGCCTACTTCTTAGGCATAAGGGGCGAATTGATGTCTGCCAAATCTTGAGGCTTCACTTCCTTAACCTCTCCGCCAAATCCGAAGCGAGTTGGGTGATAAGTCCCAACAAAATCGATCTTAGCGTCACCTTTAATTTGATCTTCAAGACCGGCGGCCCAAAAAATACCATTTATAATGAGGCGTCGGTAGTTCGGGTCGAGAAGGTCCTGAGAAGCTCCTTGGGTAGAGTGGAAGACGCGGACTTTTTTGCCATCCTTTGATTCGTAGTGGCGAGTCCAGGTAGAAGGACTTGGCTTCTTCTTGGGATCTGCTTCGGCCTCTTTGGTCATCCCATTGAGAGGCTGGCTTTCAGTAAGGACAGTAAAGGTATCATCGGGAATTCCAACATAAGCTCCGGCCATGCAAAGGGCATTGTCACCTACTCCACGGAGGATGAGATTATCTTTCTGGCCCTTTACTATCTGAATCTGGGTCGCCTGCTTATGATTACGCCCATAGTGCCCAACCCAAGTGTTCCCAAGAATTTGATGCCCAAAGCCCTTTTCGTATTCCTTGCCACCATATTGGAAGTCGAATTTTGAATAAGTTTTCCCTTTTGGAATTTTGAAAGCGTGAGATGAAGTCCGAAGTCCAACAACTGGGCCCCCGCGCTCCACATAATCTGCGATGTGCTTCATCTGTTCATCGGGTAAATCGAGAAAACGGGCAAAAATCACCATTAGATCTGCGTCCTTGAGGGCTTCCAGCCCATGAATGTCTGAGGCGCCAGCATCAATGTGGCCATTCGCATCGACTCCAAAAAGAACCGTCGTTTTAAATCCCTGATGTTGGGCTAAAATACGGGCTAAAGCGGGGCAGGTTTCCTCGGCACGATACTCGTGATCGGACGCGACAAAGACGATGTGTTTCCCTTTTCCAGGGCCATCACCACCCTGATAGGTGATCTGACCAAAAATCGGAACGAGGCTGAACATAAAGAGGTAAACAAATTTCATGGGCATTTCTTACGTTAAAGAACGAGGAATTCTCGCAAGCAGATTAAATTGATTTTTCTGTCGCAACTTCTTCGAGTCGGTCATTTTGCCGTCCTACAAAAAATAACCAATCTTTATGAAAAAATCACTTCTACTCATCTGCTTCCTCGTAATCCCAACTTTCGGTGATCATCACGGGGAGGCTAAGAAAGAAGGGGCTGGGCTTCCCGCCGGCCTTCCTTCCGGATCGAATCCTACCGCGCTTGAAAAAACTGGATTCAAATCCCTCTTCAATGGCAAGAATCTCACTGGCTGGAAAAAGGTCGGCGGCACCGCGAATTACGAAGTAAAGAATGGTGCGATCCGCGGGTTTGGAAATAAAATTAGAGGAAATACCTTTCTGCGCACTACAGAAGAATACGGTGACTTTATCTTCACCTTCCAATTTAAGTTTATCGATAAATCAGGCAACTCAGGCTGTATGTTCCGGGCCTTTCAGAAGGGTGGAAATCCTGATGGCCGAGTCACCGGATACCAGTGCGAGCACGACAATTTTAAGAATGGGACACGCGCTTGGACTGCTGGTATTTACGATGAAGCCCGTCGTGGATGGCTGGACCCCAACAAAAAGGCTTCGGCTGAAGTAAAAGACGCGTTCACTCAGCAGGGTAATCGCCTCTTCAAATGGGAGAGCTGGAATACCATCGTAATAAAGTGCAAAGGTAACCATATTGAAACCTACTTGAATGGTGAAAAACGTGCTGACTTTACAGACACTGATAAGAAGAATGCCGACCTCAAAGGATTTTTTGCGCTTCAGGTTCATGGTGGACCTTCAGGAGATCTTCTCTGGAAAAACCTCTATCTGAAGGAGCTCTAGAAACGCTTATCTTTAAATCCCCGCTGCTTACTTTAGAAAATCAGAGTGACCAGCAGGATTTCTTTGCCCAGACTTGATCATCATGAATCGCCGCCGCTTTACCCTCATAAGCTCACTCACTCTGGCCTCTGGAAGTGTTCTCAAGGCAGCCAAAGCGGAACAGGCGGAAGTCCTTTCGCTCGGACTGCTGACCGATGTCCACTATGCTGATAAGAAAACTCAAGGCACGCGGGCTTATCGCGACAGTCTTCTGAAGGGCAAGGAGGCGGCTGAATTCTTCAAGTCAAAGAAGCCAGCAGCGATTGTTTGCCTTGGAGATCTAATCGATGCTGCCCCGTCGGTGGAAACCGAAATTTCATACCTCACGGCAATTTGCAAGGTTCTCAATGTCACCGGGATTCCAAGACATCACGTCCTTGGAAATCATTGTGTGGCCACCCTTAACAAAGAAGAATTTTTTAAGAATGCCGGATCAGCCAACAAAGAAGGTCACTATTCCTTTGATCTTAAGGGAACCCATTTCGTCGTCCTCGATGCTTGCTACAATTCCAAGATGGAGCCGTATGGCCGAAACAATTTTGTCTGGCATGATTCCAATATGACTCCGCAAGAAATCGCCTGGTTAAGAAAAGATCTCGCGGAAACCAAACTTCCTGCCGTGGTTTTTACACACCAACGTCTCGATGTTGACCGTCCCAACAAATATGCCATTAAACAATCCGTTGAAGTCCGAAAGATTCTTGAGGACTCCAAAAAAGTGCGTGTGGTATTTCAAGGGCATAGCCATAAAAACGAGTTGGTAGAAGTGAACGAAATTCCTTACTGCACTCTAGCGGCTATGGTTGAAGGAGAAGGAGTTGAGAGCAGTTCGTATTCACTTTTGCGATTCTTCAATGATGGCTCCATTAAGCTGGAAGGATACCATCGTCAGAAAGACCAAACTTTTCCTGAAAAAGCATAAGAGCATTCACGATTTTTGCCCTGACAATTTTTTACTGGCTGCTTGGGGGACATGGCCAGAGGTAGAGAAAGTCAGCGCAGGATCGTTTCAAAATAACCTTTATTTAAACGACAAAGGCCCTCTGATTTCAAACAAGATGGTAAAAGAAAGACTCAAGGAGATTGCGTGACCTTCACACGAACAAATTCACGAGTGGTCACCGCAAGATCTGAAAGAGATCGATAGGTCACAGTATCGCTACCATCACCATTCGAAATGGACGAGACAACCTCGGTTTGAATTAAGTTCCAGTCGATAAGATTGGCCGAACTTTCCACCGAGATGACAATATCTTCCGCGGCAGAGTTCCGGCGGAAGGTGACTGTGAGATTCTCCGCAGCCGGATTTCCAAAAAAGCCCGAGCCAAGAGTAATAGCAGACTCCGGGCTTGCCCCAGCGTCACCGTTGATAGAGCCAAAGGCGTATTCGAGAAGAGCGTTGAGACCGTCACCGTCTTGATCAGCATCGGGATCACCAGTGAAGGTTTGCCCGTCGCTCCCCCCCGGAGAACCACCCAAAGCAAAGCTGGCGCGCCAATTAGAAGGATCGCCGTGAGAAGGCGAAGTTTGCGGTGAAACCAGAACCAAAGTTGCTCCTGTCCCATCCGGCGCAGCGGGCCAAGGAGTGCCATCAAGATAAGCAAAACGCTGAATATCGATTGTTCCGGTAGCATCGATAATGGCAAGCTCTTCACCGCTGTTATCGAGACTTCCAGTGAAGACTCCGGGAGCGATAAGAATTTCAGAAGTATCGTAATCAGCTGCAAAGCCTACCTGATCTTTTACGATTACAATCCGTTGCCCTGCTGAGAGCGTGGTCCCAGCTGGAAAAGTATAAGTAACACCAGTAAAGGAAAGATCGGTAAGATCTATGGCAGTTGCCGAGATATTCATCAATTCGAGCCACTCCTTCGTGTCATCAGCTCCCGCTGGATTATAGTTGATTTCTGAGACAACCAAGTTGCTGGGCGAAGCTGGAATTCCCACGATGAAATCAGCTTCCGTAAGAGCCGACCATTCGCCTCCGCTGAAAGAACGAGCCTTGAGCGAGCCCGTTTGAGTTAGAGTAACCTCCGAGGCTCCAGGGTTAGGCTTGACGCCCCGGACTCTGAGGTCGAGCCCTAGGTCACTACTCCCACTAGAAGTTTGGTGTACTTCCACCGCAATGACATTGATTCCTTCCAAAAGATCACCCTGGGAAAGAATCAGAGATTTTAAGCGCACGATTTCATCCTCGGGACTAGCGCTATTTGCTAGAGAACTAAAAGTGACGACTCCACCAGTCAGGTTACTTCGGTCGATCTCTCTTCCGTTGAGGTAAACAATAGCTCCGTCATCGCGAATTAAATCGAACACAAGTTCGGTGTAATCAGACGCGCCCGTGACATTAAATTCCTTACGAAAGTAAGTTGTGATATTTCGCGGAGTAGTCGCTGGCCCGACAGTGGTCTTGATGGAAATTCCACCAACTCGACCATATCCCAACATAGCCTGCCCAGTTCCCCAGTCATTTGCATTATAGTTTGGATGCTTCCAATCAGAGGAATTGTAGGCCGCATTACCAACCACAACGTTGCTGTTGCTCTGAGCGATCCCGTTGTCGAGAAAGCGCCAGCCATTCGCTTCAAAATCGAGGAAGGTATCTCCAACCACCCCACCTACGAGCATCCCAGCGTCTGGGTTGACCCCACCACCAATCAATCGCGGGTCGCTGCCGTCAGTCGTGTAATAAATATTTCCTTCTGTCGCAGTAACTGCGAGATCAAAGTCGCTGGGAACAATTCCTCCGTGCTGCGAATAAATCGGAGGGTCAATGGAAGGATAAAGATCACGGGAGCGGAGTTCACGAATGATCGAGCGGCTATTTCCCTCATCATGAAGAATGGGAATATAGTGATCAGTGATGACGTCGCGCTCGACTACCCAATGTTGCTCACGAGTAAAATAGATAGGGTTATTGAGAGTTGGAGGATAATAATCTGCATCAATGTTGGTTGAACTTGACGCAGTATTCCCATAGGGCGTGTTGTCTTGAGTGTCACCCCAGCGAGCGGACTCTGCAACGATCGCTTTATCAATCTCATCAGAAATCTTCCGATAGCGCGCAACCGACTCGCTCTCACTGAGCGCACCACCATTGAACATGTGCTTGTGAACACGGTCGGCGAAAAGTAAGAGAAATTCATCATTCCGCCGTAGTCGCTGGAAAGGGCCGCCGGCCGCCGAACTGCTATTATAACGATTCCAGCTGAACTTATCTAGAGCGATTTCTTGGTCCCAAACTTGAAAACGGAATTTACCGTCACCGCTGATCTCGTTAACGGCACCGTAGCCATTTTTGGCCGGCCAATCTTCTGCGTCCGCGTAAAAATGGAGAAACATGTAATCGATGTAGTTATCGAGATCGAGGTAGTCCTTCACTTGCTCGTAAACGCTATCGTCAGTGATATTACTGCTGAGAAGATTGGTCATGGCATTCCAACGAGATCTCGCTTCCGTCACGGCGTGATCCTTATTTACCTTCCAGTCCTCTTCTCTACCCCCAAGGTGTTCAGCATACCAATCGTCTTCAATTCGCTCAGTTAAATCGTGAACACCGAAATAAAGTCCATTGTAATAGAGATGCACGAATCGGCCGTGTCCGCTGGCGTGGCCTAGATCGGTCATGCTATCCTTCATCCAGACATCACGAGTATACTGCGAATCATTTGGGCGATAGCGACTACTGCTCCAAGTATTTAAGGCCCAAGAATCAGTAAAGCAGGCTCGCAAAACAAGCTTGTTAAATGTCTCAACTTCTGAGTCTTCAAACAGTGGATAGTTTAACTTGGGAATGCCGACCGAGGAACTGAAAGTAAGACGCATCGAGTGCTTTTGCATCCGATTGGGGGTTCGGCTTGAATTGCCCTGTGTTTCGATTTTGCAGTCTTCTTGAAAACCCTTCGTGCCATCCGGGAATATATATTCAATCGAGCACTCCCGTTCGAAGCGACCCCGCGGATTAGTGAGGACCCCCCCATTCCCGCCAGTGATGTCCTGTTGTCTCATCGAAATTGCCATAGTCGGAATATCAAGTAAGGCTTCCTGTACTGTGTAAATTCCGAGTCCATTTGTATTATTTACAACTCGCGGATCCATCTCGTAGTCCGAAGCGACATTCTGACCGACCTGGCTATCGAACCCCCAGTTAGAAGGCCATCCAGGTGGATTAGTTGGTTGCTTCACGACCTCTTCAATAAAGAGATAGGTATGGGTATCCACGTTGGTCGGAAGCCAATCGCTGAAAGTCGCAATGGCGCGAATAGTGCTGGTCGTATTGATGGAGATCGGCTCGGAGTATACGATTCCCGAGCTTGGCGTTGGTGGCGAACCATCCAGCGTGTAACGGATGGTCGCTCCCGGCGTATCCGAGGTGATCACCAACTGGAAAGGATCAGTGTAGAATCCACGATCATTTGAGAAATTGGTATCCTTCACCACACCAGGGAAGGCCGAGGCACTATTTACAGCTCCCGGCGTAGCACTTTGGAAAAAAACAAGAGGCCCTGCCCTTGAGGGAACTCCGTAAGAAGTATCTGTAAATTGTTCAGGGAAAGTTGGAGAGAAACTATCGTCCACCGTAGAGCCGTTTGGTCGGACGATAGCGAGATACTCCCCTCCTGTGCTTAGCCCAAAATTGGTATGAGCATAACCATCGGAATCCACAGTATCCTCACCGGAAGCAAACACGACGAGGTAGCCCTGTGCGGCAATCGTAATATTAGGGAAGTTCCATTTAGTGGGATTCCCTAAACTGTCGGTGAGGTAATAACCATCGAGATTGACCGTTTGACTGTTAGGGTTATAAATCTCAATCCAATCTTCGCGTCGGCCAAAGCCATCCTGAAGGCCGGTGACATTACGAGTTAGAATTTCGTTGAGGCGTAACGGGAGAAGGGTATTTGGAAAGTCCGTGACATTAGTAGGATCCGTACCTTCGCTGTTTTCGAGAGCATCATTGAAGCCATCGCCATCCGTATCAGCAAGATTGGGGTCCGTGACATATCCACCAACTCCCGAGAGTTCCTCGGCATCACTCAGACCTTCCCCATCGCTATCCGCAAGAAGCGGATTAGTCCCGAAAGTCTTTAGCTCCTGCCCGTCATTCAGGGTGTCGTTGTCGGTGTCAGCGAGGGTAGGATTAGTTCCAGCACTTTGCTCCTCCACATTAGTCAAATTATCGATGTCGCCATCATCGCCGCCCGAAACGGTAGTCAGCGACGCGAAGTAGAGGAGCTCCCAGTCATCGTCCAACCCATCATTGTCCGAATCATTTACAACCTCGATGGTAAAGACTTCTTCGTAAAATGCTCCCGCGGCATCGGCCGTGCGGACTCTGACGCTTAGGGTTACTCCGCCAATCAAGGCGCTGAGATCGCGGTCGACCCGTAAAATGTTTCCGTTAATTTCAAAAAGCCCATTATCGGAACTACCTTCGCCTTCTTGAAGAGAATAAATGAAAGAATCATCTGGCGTAGGGTCAGACGTTGAAAAACTGCCAACAGCCGAGCCAATCGTCGCAGCCTTAGCAACAATAAGACTTGAAAGCGTTAGGTCATTAGGACCATCGGTCGCAATCGGAGCCCCAATCTCAAGTCCATTAATAAAGACATTGTGAGAAGAACTCGGACTAGCGCGCGAAACAATTCCTCTCAAGGTCACCGCGCCAGCACTATTGGTGACAACATTCAAGGTGATGACATTATCAGCTAGGGTTACAGGTCGGCTCGTGAAAGTAAGGCGCTGTACCTCCGATCCCCCTCCGCTCCAGTCGGCCGCTCGCCCACCAGTTGAACTAGCATCGTAGCCCCAGATCTTGATCGGATATTCCGCGTTAGGCTGGAGACCAGTAAAGTCGAGTCGGAGACCACTTCCAGGTCTACTTGAAAAACTGCCCCCCGCAAAAAGGAAGTCGCGCCACATTGACGCTTCACCACCACCACCATTGTTCGAACGGTCTCGATTATCAAGAGTGACACTCCCTATGGCGTCCACATCAAGACTCACGCCACCAGAGAAATTTTTGGACCATGAATCTCCCAGATCTGAATTCCCTGAGGACAGCGATTGCCAACCGTTCTGAGTCGTCGCGTTTTCATTGAAGTCGACCCGAAGGGTCTGTGCTGCCAAAGGCAGAGAAATTGCTCCTAAAATCAAAATTTTGGAGAAATAAACGATCACTCTCATTAGACGATGAGGCTAGTTCCTCAAAATTGTCATTCAACATTTAAGTCCTTGCTCAAAGAAATAGGGAAGAACCATAAGCACTTATCCAAACCATTAAGTTACCTCAGATCTGCGAGAACATTACGGGGAAATTTATAGCAAGTGCCATTTTGATTCTCGCCAATTACCGGATACTTACGATTACGCGGCTTTAGAGCTACGAGGAAATACATGTCTCCATCACTTAAAAACGAACGCCGATAATCGCTCCCACTCAAATCGAAAAGCCCGGCATATTTTTCAAATTCTTTTTCTTGTGGTTCCTTTTCATCAACCTCACCAGGTGTGAAACTAAGCCTGAGATCGAAATTCTCATCATTAAATCTGCCTTTACTCTTTCCGGTTTGAATACCCCATTTCGTGGCAATTTTTCGAACTGCTTCCTGAACTTCAACCTGAAATTCCCTGACGAGATTACGATCAAACTTGACCACCTTACCAAGGGGGTAAACTTTGGGATTTAGGCCATAGCTAAGCTTGCCATAGGTTTCTTTTTTACGACCGCGCCACCACATTTGAGAGGGGTCGCTTGAAGGTTTATGCTGGTAAGTTGCGAAAATCTCACCGGTTTCAACATGATAAAGCGCCCAAGGAAAATCGGGCTGCACCACATCCTCGTCGTAAGTTCGATCAGGTCTCGCCCCAATGTGGTCACAAATGGCTTTCCACCGCTCATCATGTCCACAGTTTTCCTTGTGAAGTTCCCATGCCAGAGCGTGCGCGATTTCGTGGAGAATCGTATCACGCACTTCATCATCAGTATTCAAAATGGTCAGCGGCCCACTGATTGAGATCTCTCGGGAACTCATATTACAAAGACCGAAACGCTTCTTGGCAGAATCCATTTTCCCGATCCACCCCAAATCAATTAGCCCATGTGCTCCCATCTCTTCCTGAAGGAGATTAAAAGCCTCTTTTAAATCCATAAATATTTTCTGTCCAAAATTAAAGTGGGATCTGCTTTATGAGGCACAGGAATCTAAAACTCAAATCAGGAAACGATTCGTCCTACAAATTACTTCCACGGTCGCCGAGAAAACATACGCTCCGAACCAAAGTTTTCTCGATGATTTCTCTGTTGGTTGACTTCGAGCTATCCTCTCGCCAATCTCTGGCCGATGGCCAACCTCTCTCACCTTGATGACTCTGACCAACCACGCATGGTCGATGTTTCGGCGAAAACCGAAACCACCCGAGTTGCTACCGCGACCTGCCTCGTTACTTTGGGCCGTGAGTTGTTATCGCAAATGGACGATGGAGAGCTCCGCAACAAAAAGGGTCCTGTTCTTCAGACCGCCATTTTGGCCGGAATCACTGGGACTAAAAAAACCTCCGACCTGATTCCACTCTGTCACCCGCTTGCCCTAGACTCCGCCAAAATCGAGATTACGCCGCACAACGACGAGTCACTCCTCATCACGGCAACCGCCAAAACGACTTCTCGAACCGGTGTCGAAATGGAAGCTCTTACCGGAGCCTCCGTAGCGGCCCTGACGCTCTACGATATGTGCAAAGCCGCAAACCCAGCCATCATCATTTCAGATCTTAAACTCGTTAAAAAAACTGGAGGTAAATCTGACTATAAAGCATGAAAGCACTCATACTTACCGGTGGAAAATCGTCCCGTATGGGGCAAGATAAGGCCTCGCTTAAGATTGGCGGCGTCACCCAATTAGATCGCATCGTTTCGTTGATCGAACCACTCACAGATCAAATCTTTCTTTCGGTCGCACATGACGATAAGGACCAGCGCTCACTACCCACACTCCCAGATCTAGAACCTTCCCCTGGCCCGCTGGGAGGGCTTCAAGCAGCTTTCTCTGCAGATCCTAAATCGTCATGGCTCGTCATTGCCTGCGATCTTCCCATGATCCAGAAAGATGATCTTGAATCCCTTGTGACGCAAAGCGATCTCTCGAAAGACGCCACCTGCTTTCTTAACCCTCTTGATGATCATCCTGAACCTCTTTGTGCTCATTATTCGCCCTCGGCAGCGGGCAAGCTAACAAAAGTGCTCGAGAAGAATCAGCGCTGTGCCCGCCGGTTTATGGCATCGCTCGATCGCATAGACCTAGTCCCTTCTGATCCCCGTGCCCTGCTCAATCTAAATCGCCCCGAACACCTCGTGGAGCTACAGCACCTCCACGAACACGGAGCAATTGAAAAAGAAGTGAAGGTGGAATACTTTGCTAGACTCAGCCATGAAGCTGGGATGGATTCCGATGTTCTTCATACTTCCGTCGCCACCCTTGCTGGCCTTTGGGAAGAACTACGGCTCAAGCATCATTTCTCGCTGGATCTTCCGCATGTGAAACCGGCAGTCGATAACGAATTTGCTGAATGGACCGACCTTATTTCCTCCGGCCAAACTATCGCTTTCATGCCACCCTTTGCCGGCGGATAAAAATTATGTTTTCTATCCAAAAAACTCCAATCGATGTAATGGCACTTCGCCACCAGATGACCGATCCCACTTGCGGAGCCCTCGTGGTTTTCGAGGGTTTAGTTCGCAATCATCACGAAGGTCGTGATGTTGAAAAACTTCACTACACTCACCATCCGATCCTCGCGCAGAAGGAAGGGGAAAGGATCGTTGTCGAAACGATGAAAAAATTTCCGATGGTTCAAGCCCTCGCCGTCCACCGCGTCGGAACCTTGGAAATCAGCGAGTGTGCGGTGGTGACCTTAACAGCCTCGGCTCATCGCGAAGCGGCCTTTGATGCCAACCGCTATTTGATCGATTCCATTAAGGCCCGCGTGCCCATTTGGAAACAAGAAACCTATGCTACAGGTGAAGTAGAGTGGACCAGTCCGTGTCCAAACTGTGGTCCTGTTCCACATTAATCATGAGTAACTTAGCTCGAAAATAGGAAATGATTGAGGATTTCCATTGGCATTATTAGGGATCTTTCTAGCTTTCTAATAATGTCGAACGATTGGTATTACGCAACCGGAGGAGTCCAGCAGGGGCCTATTGGGATTGATGAGCTTAAGGCGCGACATGCTGCGGGCCAAATTCCGGCGAATGCCCTCATTTGGCGCGAGGGTATGGATAACTGGATACCATGGAACCAAGTTCCCGAACTTGCTCCCGCTCCAGAAATAGTCGCCGGAGGAGCGACAGGAAGTCCGGCACCCACCCCCAATCCTGTTGGTGATCAGATCTACGCTCCACCTGCGACTAGCACACACGCCGGGACCATGGGTGGAGGGGGCGGACATACAGTAAACCCTCCAAACTATCTCTGGCAATCAATCGTGTGCACACTTTTGTGCTGTCTGCCCTTTGGGATCGTCGGGATTGTCTACGCTGCCAAGGTTGATGGACTATCAGTCACCGGAAAAGCGGCAGAGGCTTTGGAAGCTTCCAATAAAGCCAAATTTTGGTGCTGGATGAGCTTCGGAACAAGTATTGTAGGTATAGTTCTATACGCCATTTTGATGGTTGCGGTGGCCTAATGGCGGCACGTAAATGGTTGGTCATTGGGCTAGCGCTTGGCGCAGCTGGGTTGGCAATTTTGGTAAGAGGTAATTTTCGTGGTCTTCCACCTTGCCCATTGCACTCCACCACTGGCCTTTATTGTCCTGGATGTGGTGTTACCCGAGCAAGCCGGGCCCTCATGCACGGGGACCTAGGCACTGCACTTCAGATGAATGCCGTTGCTATTCTTCTGATGCCTCTTATGGCATTCGTGATGATTCGCGAGATCGCCGCATGGGGATGGCAGCGTCCGGAGTGGCGACCCGGAACCGGTGGCCGCTGGGGAATCAGACTCGGTTTCGCAGTTATCATTTACGGCATTCTGCGTAACCTCCCCGGATTTGAATTCCTGCGTCCTGGAGGTGGTTAAGAGAGGCCTGTGTTTGCGAATTCCTCAACAAATGCTTGTTCCCAATCCATAAGTTTTCGGCTCTTTAAAGAGCCGATCGCGATGTAACCCGGAGCAGGTTCAAGCCTAAGTTTGATAGTATAAAACCCATCTGGAGTCCAAGCAACGAGAGCAATACCTAACCCCGCTTCGACCTCATTTGTAATGAAGTTACCATTCGCCCCGACTTCAAGGTGACTGCTGAGCGGATAAAATAGCTTCTCTTCAAAAACTTTGCTGGCGTCTTTGCCGCGCCTCAGAAATAAGTTGGCGTGTCACACATTCTTATCATCGGAGGCGGACCTTCAGGATTACGGGCTGCTGAAGTTGCTTCCAGCGCTGGCATGAAGGTCACGCTATGTGATCAGAAGCGATCGGTAGGGCGGAAATTTTTAGTAGCTGGAAAGGGGGGGCTTAACCTGACGCACTCGGAGGAAATAGAAACTTTTGTCACTCGCTATCAAGGACCTGATCAACCGCACGACTTTTGGACCAGAGCTCTAGCTGACTTTGACAACAAGGAAATACGAGCTTGGGCCGCGCGGCTTAACGTTGGGACCTTTGTCCAAAAATCTGGTAGGATTTACCCGAAAGCTTTGAAGGCCGCTCCACTCCTACGGCGGTGGGTTGAAAAACTCCGTAAACAGAGAGTGGATTTTCGTATGAGTCATCGCCTTGTTTCGTTAACGAGTGGAAAGGCCTCTTTCGAGGGCCCAGAAGGGGAAGTTAAGATTCAAGCTAATGCCATTATTTTGGCTCTTGGTGGAGGGTCGTGGCCACAAACCGGATCAGATGGAAGATGGGTTGAGACCCTTGAAAAAACTGGGGTGAAAGTGAATCCACTAGCGCCCGCAAATTGTGGTTGGGAAGTCGATTGGTCTTCTGACTTGGCTGAAAAACTCGAAGCCCAGCCCTTAAAAAATGTAGTGGCTTCAGCCGGTGACAAGATCGCTCCGGGCGAGATCATGCTCACGCGTTACGGAATGGAAGGCGGCCCTCTTTACGCACTAGGTCCGGTGCTTCGCACAATGAAAGATCCCCTGCTCACCTTAGACTTTAAGCCAACTTTCACGATCGAAAAACTGGTGAGTAAGATGGAGTCGGCAAAAAAGAACTTCCTCGCTGAATCTCAATACCGTTGGAAGCTCAGCGACTCCATGCGCTTGATCCTAGAGCATTTCCATGGTCCATTTTTATCTGCAGAGCATCTTGCACAACATGCTAAAGCATGTCGTATTCCACTCACCAAAACACGTCCGATTGAAGAGGCAATTTCCTCGTCTGGAGGGGTGGCATGGAAAACTATCAATGATCAACTTATGATCAAAGATCTCCCAGGAATCTTTGTAGCTGGTGAAATGATCGACTGGGAAGCACCGACTGGTGGTTATCTTTTGCAGGGATGTTTTGCAAGTGGGACGCGGGCCGCAGAAGCTGCCTTAGCCTTCAAAACTTCAACCTCATGTTGAGTCAAATTCCTCGCTTACTGAGATCAGAGAAATGCTTGTAAACTTGGGTCTCAAAGACAAGGAGGGTGAGACTTTGATTTCCTTAAAAAACCGCCAATCCTCAGGAATAGAGGAGGCGGCTTTGTTTTTTAAAGAGGTCGTTATTACCCCAGTTTTTTGATTCGCAGCTTCCGGAAGTAAATGAGACTTCCGGGATCATGGCCTTGTAGACCTATCGTGCCTTTGCTGAGACGCTTCGTCTTTTCCTTATGATCAGCTGGCTCGGTATATTCGTTGGTCACTTTTCCATTGATGGTGACAGTCACTTTTTTCCCTTCGACTTTGATATTGTATGTAAACCATTCGTCGTCCTTGTGCCCGGGTTCTTTGACATCCTGAAAGCTATAAATACTACCCGTCTTACGCCAGTCCTTTTGGGTGGCATTGACTTGGCATTCATAACCCTGTGAGGGCCAGCCCTTGTCTTGAAATTTAGTGTGAATGAAGATCCCCGCATTAGCGTTTTTGGCAGTTTTAACTTCACACTCAAATTCAAAGTTTTTGAACTTGGCATTGCCGTCTGTCCCATAAAAGAGGTGAGCACGAGGGCCTTCCACTTTGATCGCACCATCTTCAACGGAGAAGGTTTGTGGGTTTTCAGAATTGACCTTCCAACCTTTGAGGGTTTTCCCGTCGAACATTTGAATCCACTCCCCAGCAAAGGAGAAAGAAGCGGTAGCAGCAAGAATGATGGCGATTAATTTCATAATGTGAGAGTTGGACTTAATCTCTCGTGGCGAAAATGCGAACCAAAAGTCGATTTTAGGCTCCCTTAAATTTTATCACACCCTTGAGAGTAAGCTCAACTCGTACTAAATCTGATGGTTACGGCTTAAGCCGAACGGCGAGACGGTAGAAAAACCGGATACCAGTTATCGGTTGGATGACTGAGTAGAGCTGACGGTCACCGCTAAGAGCGACAGGAGGTGACTTGACAGGAGACCATTTAACGAGGTCGGAAGAAGATTCTAGTAGCAGATCAGCATCCGGCCGTAGGGTGTTTACTTCATAGGAAGCAATTACAGCGGATGGGCTCAAAGTAATATTGAGAGGAAATTGATCGTCCGAGACTGCGGGATCGGTGCCCAAGGCATATTCGATAAGATTAGAAAGACCGTCACCATCGTTGTCGAGGTTCGGGCTAGTGATGTTATTAGAGATGACCCAGTCGTCATAAGAAAGCCCGGGGGCCCCAGCTCCGGGGCTGCCAGCAGCGGCACGCCAGTTCAGGAAGTCATTTCCATATTGATTCTCGGCAATTTTCGTGAGCGAAGGACCATCGCCATCCGGGCTGATCGGCCAAGGGGCTTTGTTGTTATATTTTACCCGATCAACGCGAACGTATTGTACTTCATTGAGGTCGTTAACGGGGCCAGGGCGAGCAAGTTGGACGGTCTCACCACCCCCAGAAAGTTTTCCAGTGAGCCACTCGAAAACACGAGTTCCTTCAGGTGTCGTAAATTCCGAGTTAAATGCGGTGAGACTTCGGGTGAGAACAATACGCTCACCCGGAGCCATAACGAGAGGGGCCCCAGCAGGAAATTCGTAGTCAATTCCATCGCTAAATTGCCAAGCCTTACCAGTCGTATTATCAAAGAGAGAGACCGAAGAATCACTGATGTTTAGTAACTCAAGATATTCCGAAGCGCCATCGATGGCTGGATTATACATCACCTCAGAAATGATGATGGGCCCGATTTTAGGCGCAGCGTTGGGCGCGGCCGGCGTGGGATCTTGCAAGGCAATGAAGTTGTAGGTTCCCGATCCTGGCTTGTAATAGTATCCGAGTGTGGTCCCTTCCAGCGAAGCTCCAAAATTTTCCTTAAACCGGTAGTCTGTCAGAACGTCATTGATAGCAGACGTGAGATGCACCGTTTCTCCATTATCACTGAGTCCAAAGCCCGTAATCCGATTTGGGTCAGAACTTTCAGGTCCAAAATTGGTATCCTCAAAGAAGGTCAGGTAACCATTTGCTGGGAGAACAGTATCAAGAGGAATTCGATATTTAGCGAGATCACTACCATCATCGCTGAGGAACCACCCCCCGAT
>Ga0228626_1000463_pt1 | contig 18208 bp, 21 predicted proteins | sample 31DmetaG_FD_183028 | JGI IMG/M metagenome (GOLD analysis project Ga0228626, IMG submission 183028) | Seawater microbial communities from Monterey Bay, California, United States - 31D | ecosystem: Environmental > Aquatic > Marine > Coastal | place: USA: California | collected 2016-10-26
CAATACCATCATGAACTAAAGTTTGTGCATTAGTATTTAAATAGCATTCATCTGAATTATAATCATCACCCTTGCCGTTATCATTCTTACAACTACTTACAACTAATATTAGAAGAGTAAAACATAAAAGTATTTTTTTCATAATGGTATTATAAAAATTCATTTAAATTGAAAATTCAACTACTAATTTCTGCAACATCACCACACACTTATCAAGTTGTTCTTGTGTGGTATATTCATTGGCCCTATGTGCTTGCTCTATAGAGCCTGGACCACAAATAATACTTTGGTAGCCCGCCTCATGAAATTGTCCTGCTTCAGCAGCATAGGCAACGGTTTTCCAAGAATTTTGTCCAGAAATCTTTTGAGTTAAAGCAACAATACTGTCTGTTTCTTTGGTGTCTAGGGCTGGAACTGGTGGGTGAACAAATGTATTTGAAATGGTAAAGTCAGGAAATTGTTTTCTTACCTCTAGCTCACGTTCTTTGCAAAACGAAAAATAATCATTGAAAATAGCTTCAATATCATCTTTTGGAATTACGCGAACATCCCATTCAAAACACGTATAGTCTGCCACAATATTTGTAGCTACACCACCCCTAATTTGCCCAACATGTAGGGTAGAATGAGGCGGGTCAAATCGATGATCCTGGGTAGCATGAGATAATTCTTTCATTTTGTTTTCTAACCACATAATGAGCCGCGTACTTTCGTGGATGGCACTTATCTCTTTGTGAATTCCACTACTATGACCAGCAGAACCATTTACTTCGGTTAGTACATAACATACTCCTTTTTTACCAATTACAGGAACCAATGAAGAAGGTTCGCCAATAATGGCATATTTGGCATTTTCAGAATAGGTTTTTTTAATATGTTCTATGAGTTCTGGAGCTGCTAAACACCCAATTTCTTCGTCGTAACTAAAAGCAAAGTAAATAGGCTGTTTTAAATCTGCCTCAATAAGCGTAGGTAGTGAAGCTAAGCAACAGGCAATAAAACCTTTCATATCTGCACTTCCTCTTCCAAATAATTTACTATCTTTTTTTGTGAGTGTGAATGGATCAGAATCCCAGGCTTGTCCTTTAACTGGAACTACATCTGTATGGCCAGATAATATCACCCCACCGTCTACAGAAGGTCCAATTCTACAATGCAAAGAAGCTTTAGTTTTTTCTTCATTGGGTACTAGAGTAGTTTCTAACCCAAAGGATTCAATGTAACTTTTAATCCAATGAATAAGTTCAAGGTTACTATCTCCTCCTAATACAGGGAAACTAACCAATTTTGCTAAAATTTCTTCTACTTTCATATTATTGATAACCAATAGTTACTGCTATAATTAATGAAATGGCAGCAAGCAAAAATACAATTATTGCCACAGGAAAAATAAAACGTAACCATTTATCTAATGGAACACGACACATACTTAACATGGCAATTAATCCACCAAGAGTTGGGTTTATAAGGTTAGAAATTCCATCACCAATCTGAAATGCTAAAATAGTGGTTTGCCTTGTAAGTCCAATAACCTCTCCAAGAGGCAACATTACAGGAAGGGTAGCTAACGCCTGCCCGCTTCCAGAAGGAATAAAAAAATTGATGATACTTTGAGAAATAGACATTCCAATAGCTGATAAATACAAAGGCAATGTTTTTAATACTTCAGATAAATGAAAAGAAATGGTGTCGCTAATGTGTCCCATCTCCATCAATACTTTAATGGTAGTAGCAAAACCTACCATAAATGCTCCAGGAGCTACATAGGCAACAGATTTCAGAACCGTTTCACTTATTTTGTCTCCTTTCATTCCTCCTATGATTCCAGAAGCGATGGTTACCATTAAAAAGATGGCAGATATTTCATTGATATACCAATTTAGATTGAAAACTCCATATAAAATGGCACCTAAACCTATGATAAAAGCAATAATTACCATCCAATTATTCATTGAAATGGAATACTCAGCTATAGGTTTAGAAAGCACAATCCCTTCTTCATTTAATCCTTTTCCAAGACTACTATCGGGGTTTTTAGTGATCTTCTTTAAATATCGAACATTGTAAAAAGCTAAGAAGCTTAGTGCAGAAAAACACAGGATACTTCGAAGTAGGGCACCAGAAAATAATGGCAGCTCTCCAATTTTATGACCAATTCCAACAGTATACGGGTTTATAGGAGAAAGTCCAAAACCAATAGTTACTGCTCCAACTGAAATTCCTGCAGCTAACACCAAATCACCACCTAAAGCTAAACTCACCACCGCAGCAATAGGAATTAGTGCAATATTGTGTTCATAGCCAACAAAAATTCCCATAGCTCCGTATATGAATGTCATGAGAACAACTGCTAAGTACTTTTTTTCTCTTCCAATTTTATGAACAAACGTGCCTACAGCATTTTCTATGGCCTTGGTCTCCTCCATAACACCGAACATAATACCTCCTGAAAAAACTACAAACATTACCTCTATAGCAGCTTTAAAACCCAAAGGAATGGCTTTAAACATATCTAAAAAACCAATAGGTGTACTAGGAATAATACCATATGATCCAGGAATAACTCTATTTCTTCCCTCTATTAATACGCGTTTAAATTCTCCTGCAGGGATGATATAGGTTAATAAGGTTACAAAAACAATAATTATAAACAGCATGGTCACTGCATGAGGAATTCGTTCGTACCAATGATTAGTTTTCATTTATGAAAGCTTAAAATAAAAGACTCTAAAATAAGTGTTTTTTTTAAGATTTATGTATGATTCTTTAATGATTGTTTGTGGTATAATAAGATCAAAATTAATCTGGGAGAAGATGGAGCCTATTCATTTTTTCTATCAATTCACCTTTAATGGCAACTACAGCAGATTTAGGAATATTGTCTTCATCAAATGGCCACGTACTGGTAGGGTTATTAATATCTTTTGTTTGTTCTCCTGGATGTTGAACGCTCAAAAATAATGTTTCCCCATCTGGAGAAAACCAGGGTCCTGTAAGCTCTGCATCTTTTGGAGCAGAGGCAACACGAATTACTTCTCCTGCTTTTTTACCAAATCTAGGGATTACATACAAGGCATTGTTTTTAAAGGAAGTATAAGGGTTATCTATTTTATTCATGCTACTTCCAGAGATGTCTGAAGTAATCCAAAGATTTCCAGCTAAATCAAAGGCTAAATTATCTGGGCATGTAAATCCAGTTTCTTCACCACCTGCAATGTGAGTGGAAGCGCTAAAGGTAAGGGCATCAAAATCTCCGTTGGTTTCCTCAATTTTTAAAATAGAACCATGAAAGTCATTTTTTGGTTTATTATTGGTTAACGTAATTAAAATATTTCCTGAAATAGGATCAATTTCAATGTCTTCAGGGCGGTTTAGAGGAGTTGCCCCAATTAATTTAGATGCTTCTCTAGCCCTTATAAGAACTTCTGTTTGGTTTTTAAATCGTTGTTTTAAAATGGGTTGTTGTTCCCAATCTAAAGGCAGCCATTTTCCGTTAATTGTGTCTGCAACATACAAAGTTCCTTCTTTAAGTGAACTTGGTTTAGAGGAGATAAATTTATATAAATGCTCATCATTATCATCATCTCCAGAATAGGCCACTACACGTTTGTCCTCTAATTCATATAAGGTACAGCACTCATGAGCAAACCTTCCTAATGCAATATGTTTTTGACACAATCCGTTTCTTGGATTTACCTCTACGACCCAACCATAATGTTCTGGGGGGTAGGTATAAAACTCTTCCCACTTATTATATTCACTTGGTATATGTTGTGGTTTGTTATTTTGGTCATATACCGTTTCTCCATAAAAATTATCATAATTTTCTTCACAGGTAAGGAAAGTATTCCACGGGGTAATGCCTCCCGAACAATTAGCTAGGGTTCCAATGACTGTATCTTTTCCTTTAATTGGCTCATCCCAATTGAGTTGCATTGGAGTTTGAGCAGTAATACGCCTATTTAATGGATCGTTCTCAACGATTCTCCATGTTCCTTTTTCTTCCTTAATTCTTATAACACTTCCACCAACTTGATACATTTCTTTGGTTACCTGTTCTTTTGTGCGTTTTTTATTTTTGCCATTATACCCCGAAATAAAAAGTGGATTGATGTATTCATGATTTACCCATAGTAAACCATCTTTTGGATTGTTTTTATCGAGTGGAATAAAACATGTGAAATCATTATTAAACCCAAAAGTATCTTTAGTATTTATGTTGTCTCCCCATTTAATAATGGTATGATAATTTAGCCCATTAGTGAGTACTAAATCATCGATGTCTGAGGGACTAATACTTTTTAAAACTACTTTCTTTAGACGCTCTAAAGTTGTTTTAGAAATGCTTTCTTTTACAATTGGTGAAGGAGCATTTCCACAACTCATTAAAAAAGGAGGAATAACAAATGACCCCAAACTTGCTTTTCCTAGGAATGAAATGAACGATCGTCTATTGTGTTTCATTTAATGGTATGGTTTTAATAAGGTGGTTTTTAATGCTCCTAAGAGGTCATTTAAAACGGCAACTGGTAATTTGCTATGCCTCATGTTTTATCAATTTTGCATTGCTATTAAAGCTGTACAAATTTAATGATAAATTCACTTAATGCAACTAAGTTGCTTTAAAATTAAAATAAAATTAACACACCAGTTACCTATCTATTTTAACAAAACAAGAATTAGATTTATAAAAAGAAAGAAGGAGAAAAGTTTTTGGCGTTAGGGTTGTAGTTGTTGTTTTACAACAGGAAATATTCTTTCAATCCAATATTTTGTATAATTGGAGGGGTTTCTTCAACGGGTTCAGATTCATTTATAATTTCTCGACCGTCAGCATAATTTGATAGGGTACAACACATAAATAGACCTATAGCTAGTCTAAAGAAGTTGTTTGAGATATGATTCCAAGCTTTACTCAAATTGCTGTTTAATTACAACCAGAATTCAATCTGAATAAACTATATCCAGGTGTTTCAAAAATAACTTCTCCACCATCACATTCAAATGTAATTGGAGTAACTAATTCAGTTCCAAAGTGTAAATCAACGGTGAGTGTGTCATTTTCAAAGGTGTAAGGATTCGTTAATGGAAGATGATTTCCATCATTTGCTTCGTATGAATTATATAAAGCATTACAATCATCTGCCACACAATAATAGGTGTAACGCACTCCATCCTCATAAAGATACATCGTATTACCCTCAGGTACAGTACCTTCTATAAGCCATTTACCCTCAATAGAATAATATGGTGCAGGAAGATTTTCTGAATCTTCTTCACAGCCCATAAATAAGATTGCTATAATACTAAAGAATAAAACTTTTTTCATGATGTAATTTTTTAATAGAACAAATATGCAATAATTTTATTGATTGAAGTTACTTCTTCAGGTGAAATAACTCTTTCTAATACATGATTACGTTAAAGTTTTAGCAAGACAAATACTATCTGGAATATCCTTTAATTTTCCATAGCTTTCTATCACAGAAAAGTTATTTCTTAAATAGAGTTTCATGGCTTCTGGCTGGTTAACTCCCATAAACAAAATGCATTTGTTAAGTCCTAATTCTTTGGTCCAATTTTCTAATTCGGAGAGTATGCATTCTCCTAGTTTTTGACCTCTATAAGATGGAGTTACATACATTCTTTTAACCTCCATGGCAGTTTGATTGTAATTAGATATGGCGCCACAACCCACAGGTTTATTATCAAGTAACACCAATACCACATAGTTAAGATTAGAAATTTCATTAAACTGAGCTAAAGGATGATCCTTGCCATCTCTTCGGGCTAGGTCTTCATTTAGTTGCGCTACAAGCTTTTGAAATTCAGGGTTTACATAAGTTGTTCTAATGATCTTCATAGATTTTTTAAATATACATCAAAAAAAAAGCCTTCTAAAAGAAGGCCTTAATTCATTTAATAAAAGAATGATTATTCTTCTGTAGCAGCCTCAGTATCGGCAGCCAAAGAATTCATCATTCCTCCAAAATCAAACCAATCTCCACCGCCAGATATTTTACCATCTGTAAATGCAAAAGCATGGTATGAGGTTAATTTAACAGACTTCCCAGAAGCTACGTGATCTGCCGTCCAAGTACCATATACTCGTGTGCTACCATCTAATAATCCAGTAGTTTCATCTACGCCAGGTAACCAGTAATCTGCCGTAAAATTCATATTGTCAAACTCTTTTTGATAATTTACAAGAGCATCTTTTAAGCCTTGAGCATCGGCCATTTCAGAACCATATACTGGCATATGCCAAGATAGATCATCATGAATCATTTCAAACATTTCTGCAGATTTTTCAGCTTGGTGAAGTTCAAAATATTTTTTTGCCATTGCTGTATTTTTTTCAAAATCAGCATGATTTCCAGTAGAGCAAGCGGTTACTAAAACCGTTAACATCATTAATTTAATAAAGGTTTTCATAATTTTTAAAAATTTAATTAATATTTATTTTTTGATTTAGAGGGTTTTTAATTAATAAATCCAACCACCAACAGAGGTTCTGTATTCAATTGGATATGCTTTTAACATCTCTTTTAATTCATCTGTTGCATTTCCTGCAATGATAAATTTATCTATCTCAAACATCTTCATAAAAGGAGCAAAGTTTGGCCCGCCTTCAAAGTTATTTGCATGCAATACCATATCTGCAGAGGTTAGATATTTCTCTACTAGGAATACACGTTTTCCATTTTCAGAAATAAAGTACGTGTAGTCGTAAGTATTGGGTTCATTAGCTCTTACAAAATCATTTAACTTTTTAACCAGTGTTTGTACATCTTTTTTAGTGTTTCCTTTAGTTACTTTTAGTTCTAATAAAATCACCAATTTTTCGGATACATTATTAGCAGCTTGCATGGCATTGAGTTCTTTATCAAAAACAGCATTGTCAAAAAATTGAACTTCTCTACTTATTTTTAGCCCGTCCCATTGATATGATATATGAAAAGGGAAACTTACTTTTTGTCCAGTGTATTTTCCAGTAGCACTGAAGGTATTCCAAATATTGGTCCAAACAATTCCGTTGTCATAGACTGTTGTTTCTATTTCAGAACCAGTAGCATCTCCGTCTACATCTTCAAAGCTAATTTCATCAAACATCTCAAACAGTCCTTCAACCCCAGCAATAAAACCTGCTTTGTCTTTTTTATTGTTTCTAGAGTCAACAAAAGTCATGTCATCAGAGAATACTTCTTTAAGATAATCGATGTTTTCTTCACTTACATTTTTAAAAAGGGTTTTAATAATTTTGGAACGCTCATCGTTTGTAGTAACTTTTCCGTTCGGGCTTTGACAGGAACAGATAACCCCCACAAATAATAACAATAATAATTTTTTCATTTCGATATTTTAGTTGTTTAAAGCTACTAATATAGAAAAGAAATTAATCATTTGAAACACTTATTTAACCTCATATAATAAGTTTTTTTATTTATACCCAATTTCTTCTGATAAAACTATTTTACTTTTGGCAAAATTACCGGTTCCAAAACCAATTTCCTTTCCTTCAGAATTGAATAAACTAGCTTCAGCCACAAATAAATCTTTTGACAGAAACTTCACCTTACCAACAGCTTTAATTGAACCACTACTTACAGGTCTAATTAAATTTATGTTGAAAGATGTAGTGAGTACAAATACATCCTCTACTAAGGAGTTAACAGCAAAAAAGCAAGCATCGTCAAGTAATTTGAAATATACAGAACCGTGTATTGCTCCTAAAGCATGAAAATATTTTTCAGAGATGGTTAACCCTATTTCAGCAACTCCTTCATTAATTTTACATGTGGTTGGGTTAAATAGCATCGTATTTACGTTTGCTTGCAAATACATTCGCTCTAATTTTTTAAAATGTGATGTATTCATAAGAAACAATAATTTAAGTCTTACTCTTTTATAAATTTAATTTGCCCTCCAAATTGAAACAAGATCATTGTTTCTTCAGCAGGGTTAAATTTAAATTTTGCACCCACTTGATCCAAAGTAAATTTATCTTTTTCTGTTGCTTGAACTACAAAAGCTTGTTGCCCTGTTACTTGAATGATTAAGGTATTTTTATTTTTTGTTACAGTAATTTTAAGAGGCATTTGTTTAGTGGCATATACCCCTAGATATTTATCTAATTCTTCTGAAGTAAGGGCGTATTTAGTATATACTGGGATTTGATAAGGTTTATTAAAAACTGCACTTAAGACAGCAATAGAAATATCGTTGTTATTCATATTAGTACCATTAGAAGTTAAAGCATAAGAAATTTTCTCATCTTCAAAATATGAATAAACAGATCTAAAACCGTCAATTCCACCGGTGTGTCCAAAACCTATACTTGAGTAGAAAGGAACTTGAAATAATCCACTACCATATCCTTCTTTTATCGTTTTCATTATTTTAAGACTTTCAGGGCTTAAAAGTTGCCCATTAAACAATGCATTTGCAAATTTTATTAAATCGGTTGGAGTAGATGTAATGGCTCCAGCACCTAGCGGAACCGTAAAGTTAGTTTCGGATTCCTCTTTCCAAAAACCTAAATAATTATATGATTTAGATTCGTTATTAGCGGTGTTAATTTTACCAAAAACATAGGTGTTTGTTAAGCGTATTGGTTTAACAATATAGGTTTGAACTAATTCTGAATATGATGTATTAAAAACTCTTTCAAGAATAAAAGTTAACAATACAAAATTGGAATTACTGTAGGCTGCTCTTGTGCTTGGTTGAAAGTCACTCCCACCTTTTTTTATAATCTCAATCATTTCCATTTCAGTTTTTGACTGAGTATTCCATTGAAGATAATCTACATTATTTGTGAAGTTATGTATACCACTCCTATGGGTTAACAGCTGTTTTATGGTTATCTTTTTTGAGTTTGTAATTGTGGGAAACCATTTATCAATAGTTTCATTTATGTCCAGTTTTTTATTTTCAATTGCCTTTAAAATTAAAATAGCGGTAAACGATTTAGTAATAGAACCTATTCGGTATTTAGTTTTTTCTGTTGCTTTAATCTTATTCTCAAGGTCTGCATATCCTATAGATTTTGAATAGATCAGTTTTCCATTTTTAGACACAGCAACACTTCCCATGAACTTATTGTTTTTTTCAAGTGCCTTGAAATAGTTGTCCAACTTTACCTTATCAAAGTTTTGAGAAAATCCAACTGTACTTATTGATAAAAACAGCAGTGAAGTTAATAGCACTTTATTCATTGATTATGTTTTTATTTTCAAAATCTTATTGTAGTTAGCTGTAAAACAATTTTAGTATTTATGAGCGTATTAATTAATATTCTGTTAAACCATTAAGTAAATGTAACATGTCATTCTTATACTCGTTAAAAACGTTTTGTGATGTGTATGTTAAAAACTGAAAAGCTCCTTGGGCATTAGAAAAGTAATATCCAAAATAGATGAATTTTATCCCCTGAATTGTACCTTTCATTTTCATCATAATTACTTCTAGACCATTTACAGTTCTATATTCTTTTTCAACTATTTTAATATCTGGAGCAGCCTCAAGAGCATTTTCATAAGCAATATCTGTTAAAGCTTCTACTGTAACTTCTGTTTTTTCAGCAATTAACATTCCATAAACGTCTAGTTGTTTGTGGTTAAAATTAAATTCTGATGGGCTATCTGTTTTTGATTTTGAAAACCCCCAATCTTTAGGATTAATCCAAACTCCAATATTTGTTTTTGAACTTTTAACTAAAAATGAAGATTTTTTTTCTTTAGTAAATGGTTTATCATTTCTTAAGATCTCAACAGTTTCATTAAGACTTTCATTTGAGTATTTCCATGTATTGTCTTTGTAGAGTAAAACTTCATCTCCATTTTCTGTAACCGCATTAATTTGAGCATTACTTAAAAGAGTAAAAAATAGAGTTCCAAGAGTAATTAGTTGTTTAATCATTGTATAGTTTAGAGGTTATATATTAATCAATAGCGTTTATTTTTTTTATTTAAAATCTCTGAAGTTTTAGTAAAATTTGTTTTCACCATTTGTATCACTCTTCAAAGTTTTTATGTCATTTAGGAGTTTCAATATACAAATAAAAAAAGACCAATTGAAGTTCCTGTAATAATTTAGGAAGGTAAAATTTAAAACCCTTAATTGAGTTTAACTATTAAATTTTTTATTTAAAGTTGAAGGGTCGTAATCATTTTTTGTGATGATTGAATGCAACTCACTCTTAGAATCTTTCGATCTAATAATTGGAAATAGTAATTGAATATACCAAGCTTCTTTGACTTGATTCCAAGCCCCAAATTTTTTTGGGTATTTTCTGGTGATTTTTGCTGTTCCAAAAATAATATCCCAGAGAAATAGAAGATTTCCAAAATTTCCATTCGGATTTGAAACTCCATCTTCATCGGTTAATCCATGATGGGCAAAGTGTGTACTTGGCGTTGAAATTGTTCTTTCAATAATCCAAGCAACAGGGTGTAAAATTTTATAACGATATAAATATTGATCCCATTTTGTTTCACTATGAGCTAATAAAATGACAACCATTTTTACAGGTAAATAAATTAAATAAACATATCCCATGCCTAAATAAATCAGTAGCCCCGAGAACCAAATCCCTGGCATAAAAGCATAGTATAATACAGCATTTCTGTAGGTTACTAAGACCCCCATCTCTTCAACAACATGGTGTGGCCTATGTAATTTCCACATCACTTTACTAACGTGTGATAATCTGTGCCACCAATACTGTAACATGTCATCCAATACTAAGAAAGCTATTATATGCCACCCAATAGAAATTCCAGAGAAGTAATGTTCATAAGAAGGGAAGTAACTCCCTGCAATCCAAAAAATAAATAAAAAAATACTTGGTTGAATTAATGTAGGCAATACTACTAAACTCAATACCTCAATTGTAAAGTCGTTTTTTGATCTACGATCCTTGAGATATAAGCCCCCAATAGCTTCAATTATTCCTAAAGACAATAAGACAACAACAGGAATAAGTTTGCTTATATTTTCACCAGTCATATTCATTTTAATTATTAAATCCTCCAAAATTTGCTAAATATTCTGCTTGAGTCATTCTTTGCCCATACGGGGCATAGTCACCAATATAATTTTTAGCATCATGAGTAATTACGTGAGATGGATTGTTCGCAAAATCGGGTAAAGGAACTTTATTTATTGAATACGGAGCATCAGTCTTTAAGGGTAAAAGATGACGGTATACTAAATATCCTTTTTTTACTTTCTTAGACCAGGGCATAAAGGTATAACCTGCATCTTCAGCTTTTTTTCTCAATTTTGAATTTTCAGCAGCAAGAACTAAAGTTACAAATCCGTTAGTATCTACATTATATTCACGATCATAAATTCCATCAAAATTCTTTGTAAGATTGTCACCAAAGTTCATTGAAGTATAGCGTACTTCAGCGCCCTCATATTCTTCTTTGCTGGTGGGAACTTTTGGTGATTTCCATCTAATCATATAAACGTCATCATTATTGTAATTTAAAAAAGTACGCACATACTGGTTGTCGTTATTTGGATAAAGCCCTGTGGCATCTCCTCGATAAAAACGCACTTTAGAATCAATTTGAAAGGCATACGCAACGTTTATTCGCGCTAATGTTTGTGGAGTAACTGTTAAAATATTATTTGTTGCAGGAATTGTTACGGGTTCTTTTGTGTCTAAATCAAAGACTTCCAAAGTAGGTAAAGGAACACCTGCCTGATCATTTTCTTCGGGAGCATAATAACGTAATACTAAAGTTATTTTATCCTCTTTATCTTTAAATTTTAGCACATTATCCTCTGAATCAAATTCAGAATTTGATTCTGGAACAACAAATAGTGTATATAAGTTTTTATTTATTTTGGCATCTTGCTTATTGTCTGTCGAATTTTCTAAAGGCACACTTTTAAACGGGTTTGTTGAGCATACTTCAGGTTTAATTTGAGTGTCAAATAAAGAGGCTGTAGAATTTCTATCTGTCTTATACACATTATAACTAAAGTATCGTGCATTCGGGAATTCGCCTTGAATTTTAAAACCGATATTTGGAAACTTTTTTTTATCAACTTCAACAGCCCAGTAATTAACATATTTATCTGGCCAAAAATCTACAGTTTCATCATGCCCAAGGTACTCATCCCAATAGGTTGTTGTGCCATTAATCGTTGAAGGTGTACATTCTGTAATTTTATTTCTGGAATTACAGCTTATTAAAAGCAGTACCAGTAGTGCAGATATAAAAGGGAAAGAGTTTTTCATTGTTCTACAAATTAAATTAATTTGTAAGGAAATATCTTTAACCTATGTGAAAAAATAAATGCTATTTAAGAGAATTATTTCTAATCCTACTCAAGCTTTGTTGAGTCATTCCTAGATAAGAAGCAATATGGCCTAAATTTACACGACGAAAAATGTCGGGATAATTTTCTATGACCTCATTATATCTTGCTTCAGCATTTTTTGTTTGAAGATCAATGATTTTACGACCTAAAGTTATCATTATTTGAGTGGTTAAAATTCGCCCAAAACGCTCTATAGCTTTAGAGCCCTCAAATGCTTTTTCTAAAACTTCAAATCTTATTGCGATTACTCTTGTGTCTTCAATTGCTTCAATATTAAAAAAACTTTTTTCTTGATTAAAAAAACTTTCAGGAGCAGTTATGATCATTTTCTCTTTTGCAAACCAATGCGTTATGTCATTTCCTTTACCGTCATAGTAGAAATTTCTTAATAGTCCATTTTCCACAATGAATAGATATTTACAAATTTCTCCTCCCTTTAAAATAAGCTCCCCTTTTTTAAATGTTAGTGACTCTACTTTTTCAAGTAAAGATGTAAAAGCTTCGCTATTAAGAATAGCTGAATCTATCTTTATCATATAATTTATTTAATCAAATATTCCTGAAAAGTAATAAAAAATGCCCAAGCTTTATTTGCATGAGAAAATTTTATTCGATCATTATTAATATTCATTTTTTGATGCGCTTTTAATTCAATTTATAGGTTAATCCTAATGTTGGTCCAATTCCAGAATATATATTATTTGATCGTGTAGAGGTGATATTATTTGAAGTTATGTAGGGTAAAATAAATTCAATGCCAAAGTTTTCATTAAAATAGTAGTTCCCGCCAATACCAAGATTTAATATAGAGATTCCCCCACTTAATTCTTCATGTTGTAAATTTCTAAAATCATTTTTATCTGCATTATATTTTATAGTTCCTAAGCCAAAACCAAATTCAGCAAAAATTCGAAATTTACTTTTATTGATAAAATTATTCCTTAGTGATGGAATGAAAGCAAAAGAGTTATAGTAAGAACTGATATTTCCAACCTTCAAGTTATGCATAGTCGCATAGGATAAATTTAATTCAATTGATGTTTTATCCGAAATGTAGTATCCAAGAGTTGGTTTAATTACAAATCCATTTAAACTTGAAGTAAAATTTTCTGAGGACCCAAATAAAGGGAGTCCAGAAACTGTTAATTTTAAATCATTTTTTTTAGATTGACCGAATCCATTGAAAATTCCTAAGGTTATTAGCGCTAACAGTACTATTTTTTTCATCCCCTTTTGTTAAACATTAAATCAAACATAGATTAAACCTTAACTCTTCTTCATCATATTTATAAATTTCAAACCTAATCGCAATCATTCAACTAGTAGCCTGCTGCTTGACCATCTTTTCTACTTTCGCTCGCACCATAATAGACTTTGTTTTTTTCGTCCCACATTATCGCTTGATACCCTCCATATCCTCCAATATTGAATTGTATTTTATGTCCTTTTTTAGCCAATTCACGAATTACTTCATAATCTATGCCTGTTTCTAAATTTAAGATACCACCATTAGTCATAACCTCATCTGTGGGCTGAGAAGATCCAACATGGCGTATACGAGGGGCGTCACCTGCCTCTTGTAAATTCATATCAAAATCAATTAAATTAACTACAATTTGTGCATGTCCTTGGGGCTGCATTGCCCCTCCCATAAGTCCGAAACTTACCCAGGGTTTTCCATCTTTAGTTATAAATGCAGGAATTATAGTATGAAAAGGACGTTTAGAAGGCTCAAATGCATTTTTATGATTCTTGTTTAAAGAAAACATTTCTCCGCGATCTTGTAATACAAAACCTAGACCAGGAGGAGTCATACCAGACCCCATTCCCCTGTAGTTACTTTGAATTAGTGAGATCATATTGCCATTAGCATCAGCAACTGTAAGATAAACGGTATCACCGTCACGAAGTTTACTTTCAACAATTCTTTTGGCGGCCTTATTGGGGTTAATTAGTTTACGACGTTCATCAGCATAGGCTTTAGAGATAAGTTTTTTCACAGGGACTTTAGCAAAATTCATATCTGCGTAATACTTTGCTCTATCTTCAAAGGCTAATTTTTTGGCTTCAGTGAAAGTGTGAATGTATGCTTCAGAACCGAATCCCATCTCAGAAATATCATACTTTTCCAATAGATTTAGAATTTGTAATGCAGCAATACCTTGCCCATTTGGAGGAATCTCCCATACATCATATCCACGATAATTTGTAGATACGGGCTTTACCCATTCGGAGGTGTGGTTGGCCATGTCTTCATAAGTAATAAACCCTCCTTGTTCTTTCATATACTTTGCAATAGTGCGAGCGATATCACCTTTGTAAAATGCATCACGGCCATTTTTAGCTAATTTCTTAAATGTATTTGCAAGAGCAGGATTTTTAAATATTTCTCCTTTTTTTGGGGCTTTACCTTTTGGTGCAAAAACCTCTGCAAATCCATCGTATTTAGAGAGAAAAGGGACACTTGTATCTAAATAGTAAGCTATTAATTCTGTGACAGGGAAACCATTTTCAGCATAGTCAATTGCGGGTTGTAGTATTTCTGCCATAGGAAGTTTACCATATTTACCATGCAATTCAAACCATCCATCTACGCAGCCAGGAACCGAAACAGGCAAAGGGCCATGCGACGGAATTTTCGTAATATTGTTCTTCTTAAAGTAATCTAAGGATAAAGAGCTTGGTGACCTCCCACTTGCATTTAATGCAGTTAATTCCATTTTATTGGCATCCCAAACGATGGCAAATAGATCTCCTCCCATTCCATTTCCAGTCGGTTCTACTAGGCCTAATAGTGCATTAGCCGCAATAGCTGCATCAACTGCGCTACCTCCTTTTTTTAGAATGTCTAAAGCCACTTGAGTAGCGAGTGGTTGAGAAGTTGCTGCCATGCCTTGCTGAGCAATTACCTCAGATCTTGTGGAATAAGTCTTTCCAGAAATACGATCTTGCCCCTGTGTTGTTAAACTTATAGAAAAGATTACCATAAGTCGAATAAGTTTATTTGCCATAGTTATAATTTTATAGGTTTTACACTTTCTATGAAATAGAAAATCTTAATTAGCTAAATTTCTTATAATGTTTTTACTATATGCTACATTGTAAATTTCATTTTTAACACAAGCTAATCGGTTTGTTTATGATGTTATTATTAGGGTTAAGTATTATACTTATCAAACACAACCTAAATTCAAAACCTTATAGAATTTCAGAACTTTGTAAGTACATACTACTCCCTAAGGGTATTGGTGTGTTTTTGTAATGTTTATTCAGTTTTATGGACTTCAAGCTCAATTTCAATCATAAACCCAGGCAATGCAAGACCCTTTACCTCTAACCAGGAGCCCGTTGGAAATCCATTTTTATAAATTTCAGCTCGGTAACCCGATTTTTCTAACATTTGTGCCATATCAGTTGTAAAAATATCTTCTTTTACAACATGGTCAAATGTACATCCAAAGTGGGTTAATATTTTCTCTAAATCTGCATAACAGTTTTTCATCTGCTGTTCGATATCTCCCACAGCAGTTGGATTTCCTTGATCATCCATACTTACTGCTCCAGAAATTTTAATACTATTTCCAATTTTTACAGCATGAGAGTATCCATAAGCTTTTTCTACATCAGGTCTTAATAGAAAATATTCAGGTTTTTCAACTTCTTTATTTTCTTTTTTTTGTTCACAGCCATAGAGTCCAAAAATTAAAAAACAAAGTATGGCTAGTAAATTCAGTCGGTTGGTTAGTTTATTCATAATTTAAGTTGTTTAATGCTTACATATTTAGGTTTTCAGCTTTCCCGTTTTTTGTGTTTCCTTTTATATGATGAGAACGATATTCACTTCATCATTTACAGTTTAAATTTACTAATTATTAATTTATCACTTATGAATGTAATTTTTAAAATTTTTGAGTACAAAAAGAATAGTTTGCCATAAGCAAAATTACTTACGATGAACTGTTAGCGGTTTATAAGCTCCTAATTTTTATGTGTCTTATACAAGAAATATCCAATTGTTCCGAATATTAAGAGTATAAATACTGGAAAAAACCAAGCCCCCAAACCGTTTTGTTTTCCTAATGCACTTTGAATTATTGAATAATTTATATAGGCAAAAATACACGAGATAATGGCATTTAGTGTTCTAATCATTCTTGTATTAATTGTATACAATCTTTCTGCATTTTCTTCGCTTATTTGTTGTGAATAGTTAAAAAGGTGAGGAAATTTATTTAGCCAAAAGAAACCAAAATACATTGCCACACCAATAATTGGGAGCAACCATATCATTCCCTTGTCGCCAAAACCGTCTGGCTGTCCATTTATTCCGAAGTGAATTGGAATTCTTTCTGGGAGATTATCAAAATAGAACAAGGGTAAACCTATTAAAACAATCAATCCTAAAACCCCAATAATTATCGTTAGAATATCAACTAAATTTTTTTCTTTTTTTATATTTACTTTTAACATATTAATAATTTTGTGGTGCTTTCCTTGTGATAAAAACCACTTTTATTAATGATCTGAACTTTCTTTCAGTTCGTTAAATAGAATTTCATGATTAAATTCAACTTTTGAAATATGTTTGATTTTATCATTCCAATCTAGAGGTGTCCAGTATTTTGGGTATTTCACAACAATTGAATTGCCAATTAACCTCTTTTTCAAATCAGTTAATTCTAATCCCATTTCTAGCCCTCTATTAATATAAAATCGACGTTGTACATTCTCTAAGATAAAAATAATATCATTTCCTTTATTGGTGTAAATTTCTTTTACAATTCCACTTTCCGAAATTGTGTTTTTTTCAGTGACTATGGGTACAGGTCTAAAAATTAGTACTGCAACAATAAAAAAAAGAAGGCTGAAACTTATAAATATAATTTTTGAAATTTTATTCATAAGTAAAATTTTTGATGTAGGGGTTAATATACATTTTTCAGATTTTCAGATTTCTTCGAATTTAGAGACAACAGAAACAGAATAATTACCAAAGGAGGAAAAATGAAGTTTATCATTGCTCCTGGAGCTGTCCCGCTAGTTTCAATTGGTTTTAGAACTCCTAAAATTAAACGCATTAAATACTCTACAAATATAAATAGATACATTAATGGGATTAAGGATTTGTATTTCCAACTAACTATGACATAAAATATACCCATAATTAATTGTGATAACCCCCATAGTGAAAAAATAAGGATTACGGTACTTGCCCCTTCATTCGTAAAAGTATCTAAGGGGATTGTTGCTATCGTTTGAGCGCCTCCATCAGAAGCAAACATGTGGATTAGGCTTCTTACTACAGTCATTAGCGTAAAAAAATAGAAAAGGTATAATGCTATTTTTTGGCCTTCATAATTGTTATTTATTTCTTTAGGTAAAACTTTCATTACATATTTTTATTATAGCGAACAGTCTTGTGTATGATTTAGATTCTCTCTTATTCAATTTTTTAATGAAAAATAAGTCAATGTTCTCCAAAACCACTCCAATGGTCCGAATCGATAATTTTTTAAAACCAAAGGAGAGATGATTAAAATTAAAACCCATATAGAAATTACAATTAGGAACTGCTCTAATCTATCATGAAGTCGATTAACTAGATATTCTGAAGTATTCATTTATTTTTTCATTTAAAGTGCATTTTCATTCCCTCGTGAGTTGCTCTAAACCCTAAACCCTCATAGAATTTAATCGCTTTCTACGGATTTGATTATTGTTCTCGATTCATTGCTACTTTTTATTTGACTTTGTAGTTTATTAATATTAATCGCCATGAATATTATTGATAAAAAAACTATTCTTTTCATTGAATTATTTTTACTCTTCTTGTTAATTGTGTGTAACGGATTTGTGTATGATTTGTGCG
>Ga0228626_1000470_pt1 | contig 18010 bp, 18 predicted proteins | sample 31DmetaG_FD_183028 | JGI IMG/M metagenome (GOLD analysis project Ga0228626, IMG submission 183028) | Seawater microbial communities from Monterey Bay, California, United States - 31D | ecosystem: Environmental > Aquatic > Marine > Coastal | place: USA: California | collected 2016-10-26
CCTCGGTTAAATCCTCTGAATATGTTAACTTCTCTATATCTGATAGTTTTTTAGGAACAATTTCTAACGGTTCTGGCTCATCACCTTCTGCAGTCTCTTCGTAAAGCTCTTCAGCCAAAACAATATGCGTTTCGCTAGACTGATAGCCTGGAGCAAGAGTGATGGTCTTTAAAAAAGTTAATTTGTTTGCACCGTAACCAATTTCTTCTTTAAGCTCTCTCCCAGCAGCCTCAACTGGTGTTTCTCCTTTATCAATTTTGCCTTTAGTCAAACCTAGCTCATATCTTTCAGTTCCACCAGAGAACTCATATATCATTAAAACTGTTTCATCATCAATCATTGGAATAACTAAAACAGCCCCATTCCCTCTTGACATTAATCTTTCATAAACACGAGTTGCCCCATTAGAGAACTCAACATCCATAGATTCAAGATTAAAAATTCGACTCTGAGCAACAGTGTGGATATTGGTAAGTTTTGGCATTTTTCTCATAGTCAATATTATGCCATTGCTTGTAATTTAGAATAAATTAATCATTGATTATTTTTCCCAAAGTAGTGGAAAAAAACTATCATTCAATTTATCACTGCCCTTTAATTTATACTTTTTATAAATTTTTCCAGTGCCGCCACAGTTTGTAGGGTGAAATTTAGCATCACTAGGGACACAATGAGCCACTATGGCTAATCTATCACTGTTTGTTTGATTAACTCCTGACCCATGCCATGTCATACCATGATGAAATGAGACCCCACCTGCAGGGATTTCAGCTAAATGTATCTTAAGGCTTTTATCTTTCATCTTTAAATAACCTTTAAGTCCTTTTTTGTAATCTATGGGCGCATGAAAACTTTCAGAAGGAGGGCATAAGTCCCAGTGATGGGACTCAATAGCAAACTCCAAAGTACCATTTTCTTTATTGGTATTGTCAAGTGGTATCCAGCAAGTCGCCATGGTTTGTGGAGAAATCCAGTCTACATATGCAGCATCCTGATGATATCCCAAAGACTTGCCTTTAGGAGGCTTCCATAAAATATTATCCTGAATTAGCCTAGCCCCTTTCCAATTCATCAGTTTAGAAATCGTCTGCCCAATAATTGGGTTACAAACAACTTCTCTTATAAGGCTATCTGATTTCCAAGCATTGCAAATTTGCCTTGTAACATCATGAGGATCTCTGTCCACTTTCCAGTTGAATTCATCTGGCTCAATCCCAGTTTCGAAATTTCCTTGAAAAAGAAGATCAATTCGTTTTTTTAATTCATCAAGGTATTTCAAATCGATAAATTTATCTATAGTCAAAAAGCCATTTCTCTGGAAGTCTTTCAATTGCCCTTCATTGATTGAGGCTTGAATCATCTGTGGGACTCTATCTCTTCATTCATTTTTGTCGATTCAGTTCATCAAATACCATTAGTGCTGATGTATCACTATATGCATGTCCTTTATCCATTAGGTTAATGTATCTATCATAAACCTCTTGAGTAAAAGTTAAATTAGTTGCATTTCCTTGAGCTTGATCCAAACAATACCCTAAATCTTTCACCATCCACTTAATTGCAAAACCAAAATCAAACTCCCTTTGATGCATCGTTTTGCCCCTATTCACCATTTGCCATGATTGGGCAGCGCCTCCAGATATAGCAGATAATAATTTATCCATATCTAGATTTTCAGCCTCGGCAAAAAGCAAACCCTCTGATAGTCCTTGCAATAGTCCAGCAATACAGATTTGATTAACCATTTTCGCTAATTGACCTGACCCAGCCTCCCCCATTAAAGTAATACTCTTTGAATATGTATTAATAATAGATTCACATGACTCTAAAACAGCCTGGTCTCCTCCTGCCATAACACTTAGAACACCATTTATAGCGCCAGCTTCGCCACCACTAACCGGTGCATCAATAAAGTCAATTTCTTTAGCACCCAGAGATTCATTTAAGTGCTTTGCGAGTTTGCAAGATGTCGTCGTGTGGTCAATAAATATAGAGCCACTTTTTAGAAAGGACAACATCCCACCTTTCGAAAATACAATTTCCATCATATCTTCGTCCCTGCCAGTACATGTGATAACTACATCAGCATCTGAGACAGCTTCTTCAATTGTTTGAGCAACTTTACCTTGGTATTCATTACCCCACTTAGCAGATTTTTCTAATGATCGATTAAAAACACAGACGTTGAAAAGTCCAGAATTTGATAAATGTCCTGCCATTGGATATCCCATTGTGCCTAGACCGATGAAAGTTACATTTTTTTTACTGCCCATAGATGTATCCTAATTTTTTGTTCAATTACTATGAATTATACGACAATGTCTTCTATACTAAATCGCCACTTAATTCAAAAAATCTTCCATATGACTGAACCCAAATACTGGCAACAATCCAAAGAATTTTTATCTAAAGTTGACCCTAGCCTAGAAGGGCTGCTCTTGAAGCACGATGATTATATTATTTCATCTAGGGGTGAAGCATTAGAAACTTTACTTAGGGCAATAGTTGGTCAGCAGATATCTGTCCAAGCAGCTGCGAGTGTATGGGGAAAGTTGGCAAATAAAATTGGACAAATAAAGCCAGAAAATGTACTTTCATTAAGTTTTGATGATCTCAAGGCCTGTGGCCTATCAAAACAAAAAACTCAATATCTTATTAATATATGTAATCATTTTATTTCTTTCTCAATCAAAGATCATTCACACTGGGAGGACCGGTCATTTGAGAGCGTCTATCAAGAATTAATAACCATTAAAGGAGTGGGTCCTTGGACTGCTGAAATGTTTGGTATGTTTTATTTACTCGAACAAGACATCTTTCCAATAAAAGATATTGGAATTATTAGAGCTATGAATCAGATTTATGGCGACGGAAATATTCTTAGCAAGAATCAGATTATAGAAATTTCTGAACAATGGAAGCCTTATAGAAGCGTTGCGTGCTGGTTTCTATGGAAATCTATTGACAGTGAAGATGTTCAATACTAAGACTCTAAAGCCTTAACAACAAGATCACCCATTTCTTCTGTTCCAACTACTTTTTGACTGTCGCCAGCAATATCCTTTGTTCTGTATCCTTGATCCAAGACATCGCTTACCGCAGAATCAATTTTTTCAGCCAGCTCTGCTTGGTTAAGCGAGTATCTCAACATCATAGACACAGACAAGATAGTTGCTAATGGATTTGCAATATCTTTGCCAGCTATATCTGGGGCAGAACCATGAATAGGCTCATACATACCAAAGTTATTTTTATCTAATGATGCTGAGGGCAGCATACCGATCGAGCCAGTTAGCATTGCTGCACAATCAGAAAGAACATCTCCAAAAAGATTACTAGTAACCATGACATCAAACTGCTTAGGATCTCTCACGAGCTGCATAGCTGCATTATCAACGTATAAATGAGAAAGTTTTACATCTGAATATTCTTTTGATACTTCCTCCATCACATCTCTCCAAAGCTCAGAAACCTCAAGAACATTTGCTTTATCAACAGAACAGACTCGACCATCCCTCTTTTGAGCTATCTGAAAAGCAGAATGTCCAATTCTTGCAATCTCAGATTCATAATAGGTCGCAGAATTGACTCCAAAGCGCTCACCATTTTTGATTTCAACTCCTCTTGGCTCTCCAAAATAGATACCTCCAACAAGCTCGCGAACAATCATTAAGTCAAGACCGGATACAATCTCATTTTTAAGGCTGGATGCAGAAGCTAGTTGTGGATATAGGATTGCTGGCCTTAGATTTGAAAAAAGCTCAAGCTCAGAACGTATGCCCAATAAACCTCTTTCTGGCCTTAAACTTCTTTCGAGTGACTCCCATTTAGGACCCCCAACAGCTCCCAGCAAAATTGAGTCGCACTCTTTTGCAATCCTAATCGTCTCATCAGGAAAAGGCGAACCTGTTTCATCATAAGCTGCTCCACCAAGGAGTCCATTGACAAGAGTCATCTCCATTGCATGATTCCTATTTAATGAATCAATGACTTTAACGGCTTGAGCCACAATTTCTATCCCTATGCCGTCGCCAGGCAGAATCAGTATTTTTGACATTTTAGTTTCCTAATATACGTTTATAAATTAGATGTAGTTATATTTCAACCATATCGAAATCTTCCTTGCCTGATCCACAAACTGGACACTCCCAGTCTTCAGGAACATCGGACCAGGTCGTTCCAGGATCAATTCCTTCATCTGGAGCCCCTTTCTCTTCGTCATAGATCCATCCACACATGGTGCATTGAAATTTTTTCATAATAAGTTTTTAACAGGAAAAGTTATTAATGCTGGTCAATTCCTTTGCAAGGTGATTATACATTTTGTTAATCATAAATTGATAATCAAAATTGATAGCTACTTTCAACATCAAAACTAATATAAGTGATATTACAAAATACAGTATAAAATATTGCAATGCTCAAAATTTATAACACTCTCAACAATCAAAAGGAAGAGTTTCAACCTATTGATGCGAACCAAGTTGGAATTTATGTTTGTGGTATGACCGTTTATGACCTATGCCATATGGGTCATGCCAGAGTTATGGTGATGTTTGATGTCATAACAAGGCATTTGAGACGAAACTTTCCTAATGTAAAGTATGTCAGGAATATCACAGATATTGATGACAAGATCATCACAAGGGCTATTGAAAATAATGAGGATATTTACTCCTTAACTAATAGGTTTATTGATGCGATGCATGAAGATGAACAGTCTTTGGGAGTCCTGAGTCCAGATATTGAGCCTAGGGCTACTGATTCGATTGACAAGATGATTGATATGATTGAATCTTTATCAAAAAAAGGATTGGCGTATCAAGGAACCAATGGTGACGTATTTTATTCAGTAAGAAAATTTAAAGAATACGGGAAACTATCTGGAAAAAACTTAGATGACCTGGTAGCTGGTGCAAGGGTTGATGTTGAAAACCATAAAAAAGATCCTCTTGATTTTGTTCTTTGGAAAAAAGCTAAATCTGGCGAACCCAGCTGGCCGTCACCCTGGGGTAACGGTAGGCCTGGTTGGCATATTGAGTGCTCTGCAATGTCTAATCATTTTATTTCGAATCATTTCGACATACATGGTGGCGGCATGGACTTGACATTTCCGCATCATGAAAATGAAATTGCCCAATCTGAAGGCGCCAATAATTGTACATTTGTAAATACTTGGATGCATGTTGGTTTTGTTAATATTGATGACGAAAAGATGAGCAAGTCTCTCAATAATTTTTTTACTATTCGTGATGTATTAAAAAAATATGATGGAGAAGCCCTAAGATATTTTCTTATAAGTAGCCACTACCGTTCGCCTTTAAACTATAGTGAAACAAACATTGAGAGCGCTCAATCAGCTTTAATTAGACTTTATAACGCCATAAAAGGCCTAAATCATAATTCTGTAGATTCGTCACTTCTTGAGGTTGACTATGAAGCAAGATTTAATGCAGCTTTAAATGATGATTTCAATACACCTATGGCCCTAAGTGTACTTTTTGAAATTGCTAAACAAATCAATATTGAACGAGCAGCCAACCCAAATAAAGCGAACACACTATCGAGTCAACTTGTCCAGCTCGGAAATAACCTTGGCATTCTTAATTATAATGCTGATGAATACTTGAAACGAGGATCGGAGTTGTCTGAATCTGAAATCTCTAAAAAAATTAACCAAAGAGAGGCTGCAAGAAACTCTAAAGACTTTACAATGTCAGACCAAATCAGAGATGAGCTTTTGGAGCTTGGTATTATCCTCGAAGACAGCATAAATGGAACAACTTGGCGAAGAAAATAATATTAGCCTGGATTGGAATCAAATTGATACAATCTTGCTAGACCTTGACGGAACTATCTTAGATTTAAACTTTGATTTAGAGTTTTGGTTGGAATATATTCCCCAGGTTTACTCAAAACAAAATCACATCGACTTTAAGACAGCTAAAGAAATAATCATATCAAAGATTAATTCTCAAGAAGGGAAGCTTACCTGGTATTGCTTGGATTATTGGGAAAAACAACTTGAATTAGATATTATGAAACTAAAAACTGACATCTCACATCTGATTCAAGTTCATGATCATGCCTTAACTTTTCTTCAACGTGCAAAAGATAAAAATAAGCGTATTTATTTAGTTACAAATGCCCATAGAAAAGGCATTAAACTTAAAATGAAAATGTCTAAAATCGAAGGTTTTTTTGATGAAATTATTTCATCACATGACTTTGGAGTTCCAAAACAACAGCAAAAATTTTGGAAAGAGCTAGACAAGCAAATCGATTTCAATAAAGAAAGGTCAATTTTCTTTGATGATTCTTTAGATGTTTTAGAGGCGGCTGCCAAATTTAAAATTCAAAATGTTATTGCAATCAGTAAGCCAAGTACTAAGATTGTGAAAAAAAATGTGCCAGGCTTTAGGAATATTGAAAACTTTGGTGAGGCTATGCCACATTAAGTAATCGTCATTTTAATTACCATTTCCTATGAAACAATTTGTAACAATCTCCTCCAGCTTACATTCTAAAATATTTTTTTTAACCAGAAAATTCTAACTTAATATAATTAAACAATACTTTAGAATTATTGAATACTGTATCCATACCAAATGTTATACTTTTTTAATAACTCTGAAGTGCATCTGTATGCGATAGTCAAATTTGCATACTTGAATCTTAACCTTTAATAACTAAATTATTATGAAAAATGCTTTTTATGCTCAATCTGGAGGAGTAACTGCTGTAATTAATGCTTCAGCCAGTGGAGTGATTGAAACAGCTCGAAAACATTCTGACAAAATTGGTACAGTTTACGCTGGAGAGAATGGAATTATTGGGGCTTTAACTGAAAACCTAATTGACACCTCATTGGAATCGGATGCTGATATTGCGGCACTTAATCACACACCGTCAGGTGGTTTTGGGTCTTGTCGGTATAAGATGAAATCACTCGAGGCCAATAGAGCTGAATATGAGCGCTTAATAGACGTCTTTAAAGCTCATAATATCGGTTATTTTTTTTATAATGGCGGGGGTGACTCAGCAGATACTTGCTTAAAAGTTTCTCAATTATCTGAAAGTATGGGGTATCCGATTCAGGCAATTCATATACCCAAAACTGTAGACAATGACCTTCCAGTAACTGACAACTGCCCTGGATTTGGTTCAGTAGCAAAATATATTGCCGTTTCAACAATGGAGGCAAGTTTTGATGTAGCATCAATGGCAGCAACTTCAACAAAAATCTTTGTATTAGAAGTCATGGGCCGCCATGCTGGCTGGATTGCAGCAGCAGGAGGGTTAGTAGACTCTTCAATACCAGTAGTAATTTTGTTTCCTGAGGTTGATTTTAACGAAGAGAAATTTTTAGCTAAGGTCGACAAAAATGTAAAAGAATTTGGATATTGCACCATAGTTGTATCTGAAGGAACAAAGTGGCCTAATGGCTCTTTCCTAGCAGAACAGGGTACTCGAGACGACTTTGGACATGCTCAACTTGGAGGAGCGGCGCCTGTTGTTGCGAATATCATTAAAAAATCTCTGGGCTATAAGTTTCACTGGGCTGTTGCTGACTATCTGCAACGTTCAGCAAGACATTTAGCTTCTAACTCTGATGTAGAACAAGCCTACGCTCTTGGAAAAGCTGCGGTAGAAATGGCCCTAGATGGGAAGAATTCAATCATGCCTTCTATTGTTAGAAAATCAAGTAACCCATACCAATGGGAAATTGGCTATGGCGAATTAAAGGACATCGCAAATGTGGAAAAAATGATGCCTGAAAATTTTATTTCAAAAGATGGATTTTCTATAACTGATTCATGTCGCGAATATTTACTTCCACTTATTGAAGGTGAGAATTATCCACCGTATAATAATGGTTTGCCAGAATATGTCGTAATGAAAAAAACAAAGGTAAGCAAAAAGTTGCCCCCCTTTGAAGTGTAAATAAAAGGCGTTCATATGAATATTATTTTGTTAGGACCCCCTGGTGCTGGAAAAGGCACTCAGGCGGCACATATTTGTGAAAAGTTTAATATACCTCAGATTTCGACTGGTGATATGCTGCGTGCAGCAGTCAATGCTGGCTCACCGATAGGCCTGGAAGCAAAAAAAACAATTGATGCTGGGAATCTTGTATCTGATGAATTGATTATTTCTTTGGTTAAAGAAAGAATTCATTTACCTGATTGTCACAATGGTTATTTACTTGATGGATTTCCTAGAACCATTAATCAAGCCAATGCTCTTAAACTTGAAGGCATAAAAATCAACTATTGTGTTGAAGTGAAAGTTCCTGACGATGATATCGTCGAGCGAATGTCTGGTCGTCGTGTTCACTTATCTTCCGGAAGGACATACCACATTAAATTTAATCCACCTCAAGAACCCAACAAAGATGACATTACTGGAGGTGAACTAATTCAGCGTGTTGATGATAATGAAGAGATCGTCAGAGGTCGACTTAAAATTTACCATAAACAAACTGAACCATTAGTCAAGTACTATCGGACTGACGCAGATAACCCCGAAACTGGCACTAAATTCATTGCTATTAATGGCGTTGGCACTCTGGAAGAGGTTAAAGATAGAATTTCAACCGCATTAGTAAGTTAACAAACGACTCTATAAGTCAATCTTAAACTTGACTCTTTTAGTTCCATCTTCAGAGCCCTTCACTAAGACTTTATCATTATTGATGTCATATGTTAAAGAATCCCCACTGAATGAATCAAAGCCTTGGACTAGATATGCATCACCAACTAGAAAGATCATGCCCTCATTGACATCATAAGTAATTAAAGTTGCAGTAGCCTCAATGAATCGCGCCTGATTTTCTTGACTTTGAATATACTTTGCAGGTTTGTCAAGAGTACCTTTAGCAATCATGGTCTCCACTCCATCAGCATTGGTCTGAACTTGAATGATGTCAGCTGTCATTACCAAAGAGCCTTGCTTTACTTCAGCATCGCCAATGAACTCATTAAATCCAGTTGTCTCATCAACCATAACTGATTCAGCCTCAATCTCAATTGGCTGTTCAGCATCCTCAGACAAAGCAAATACAAAAGTTGAGCAAAATATAGCCATTAGTAAAATCAATTTATTCATAAACAGCAACAACCTCATCCATTAATTTAAGTTTCTTTGAAATAGCATCATAATGCATTTTTTTTGACTTTATGTCAACAGTGCTAGATTTAAAACGGCTTGGCGAATCAGACATAAAAATTTCACCTCCATTTGACTGATCAATTATCAAATCATAGCTCTTAAGTGAACCTCCTGAACCGTCCAAAATATCAACATTCCCAAGAAGTTTTGTTAATTTTGAATTCATATCTACATCTATGCCCTTGTCTGCATTTACAATATTTTGATTTGATCGGTAGACAGTAGGCTCCTTGCTAACATATTTTTTGACGCCACCTTCCTGATTGATTAATAAATCCTTAGTATCAATTGTTGCACCTGTATCCTGGAGAATTTGAACTTCACCATTTAAATTCATTATATCTCTATCAAGATCCATATCCATACCCTCTGCAATAATTTTTGCAGTCTCACCTAAATATACAATTCTGCGGTTGCTATTAATTTGCCCATCTTTAACAATTAAAAGCTCGGTATCAATCTCATGAGAAATGCCGCTCATAGTTTTAATTTCTACCTGGTCTATAAAATGAATCGCACCTGATTTAAAAATAACTGCACGATCAGACTTCAAAGTTAGATTTTTATTTTGCAATTCATCAAAAGTAGTTACTTTTACAGTTTCAAGCTGAACAGGGGCATTCTTAAAACTTTTATAAACGTCTGCTTCAATAGTATGCAATAAAACCTGGTTATTTGAATACTCCTTGATAATAAAATTATCTATTTTTTCAAGATAGGGTATGTCTGTATTCTGAGATTCAACAACTTCTTCATTGGGGGACGGTTGACTAAAAACAAAGATATTCATCAAATTTTTTTGAAATATCCAAAGAATCGCCACCACGGCTATAATGAAAATCAGAAGTGATTGAATTTTCTTAGATCGAAAAAGTCCCATACTATGCTAAATCAAAGAATACAAGGATTGTACGGAATTACACCAGACAAAAACCTTAACATAGACATTATTGAGAATGCCATAAAAAAACATCATATCAATATTCTCCAGTATCGCAGAAAAGCAGTCAACATAGAACACAAGGTCGAAGAAGCAAAAAAACTACTTAATCTATGCAAAGAACATAATACTTTATTTATAGTCAATGATGATGTGAACCTTTGTGAGAATATAGGTGCTCATGGCATTCATCTTGGCCAAAATGATATGGATGCAAAATCTGCCAGAGAGAGACTGGGCAATCATTTTATTATTGGTGTGACATGCCATAATAGTTTGGAGCTTGCAATTAAAGCAGAACAAAATGGTGCTGACTACGTTGCACTAGGCGCTATCTTTAAATCAAGCACTAAGCCCAATGCTACTCATTGCCCTCTCACTAAAGTTGAAGAAATCAAAAAATTTATTAGTATTCCGATCGTAGGTATTGGTGGCATCAACCTAACAAATCAACATGTCGTATACCAATCTGGATGCAGCTCGGTTGCAATGATTGAAGGTCTATTTATGGATTAAGTCTGTGGGCGTTTTGATATGAGTAGCCACCTTTTAAACCTTTTTTTGACAGGACTAATTGCCATAACTGATTTCTTCTAGAGCGAAATGTACCTGCACACATCAAGAGGTAATACTCCCACATCCGCTTGAATCTTTCATCGTATTTATCCTTCAAACCATCATAGTTTTTTTGAAAATTTTCATTCCAAGCCATAAGGGTTGGATCATAGTCTTGCCCAAAATTATGCCAATCTTCTATAACGAACAACCCTTGAGCAGATTTACTTATCTGTGCTGGTGATGGAATCATACCATTTGGGAATATGTATTTATTGGTCCATGGGTCTGTCGATCTTGAAGGTGTGTTCCTGCCAATTGTATGTAGCAAAAAAAGCCCGTTATCGTCTAAACATCTTCGAGCAACCTGCATATAATCTCTGTAGTTTTTATATCCCACATGCTCAAACATTCCTATTGAAACTATTGCATCATAGGTGCCATATAAATCCCTATAGTCTTTTAATTCAAATGAGGTGTCTAAACCCTTGCAAGATTCTTGTGCATATTCCATTTGCTCCTTGGACACTGTTACTCCATGGACACTCACGCCATAGTTTTCAGCTGCATACTTCGCAAAGCCTCCCCATCCAGAGCCAATTTCGAGTACTTTCATTCCTGCCTTTAGATGCAGTTTTCTGCAGACGAGGTCTAATTTATTGACCTGTGCTTGATCCAAATTATTTGCACCATCCCAATAACCACAAGAGTAAATCATTCTTTGGTCAAGCATTAAAGCAAATAAATCATTGCCAGTATCATAATGCTCTTTGCCAACAATATAGGCACGCTTTTTTGACTGAGCATTTAAAAAATAAGCTCTTAAAACATGTAAAAGAAAGGCTGGATTTTTAATTTTTATTTGTTTATCAATCCGGCCCCATAGCATCTGATAACAAAATTGGTCTAATGCCTCACAGTCCCACCAACCATCCATATAACTTTCCCCGAGCCCCAACGACTTGCCAGATAAGACTCGGGAATAGAAAAGTTTATTGTGTACTTGGATATCAAATGGACGAGTGCCGTTGACCTGAATATCAACTGACTCTAATAGCGTGCTTACTGTTTCTTTAAAATCAGCCAAATCTTAAAAATAACTTACCCCACTTCCTACAAATCTTACCATAGAATAAATCAATTTGGAAATGCGTAATACTTACAGAAATCTAAGTTGAAGCTTTTGATTTAATAAAAGATGAAAGGCTCAAAAAGAATATGATTACAAACCAAACGAGAGACCATCCAGCCATACTTAGACCAAAAAACTCCCAAGGTATCTCTGCACAATTTCCATCGCCCATAAATAAGGCATTTATTACATCAGCAAAAGGAAACACGTCAATAATATATTCTAAAGGGGGTCCGCACAATGGCACCTCGTCTTCAGGTAGGCCTTGAAGCCATACTTGACGACCAGAAATCCAAATACCTGCTAGTGCGAAAAGAGATAAAAAAAACGAATAAACTCTGCTGACTTTGAAGCCTGGGTTGTGCAAAAAAGAAACAAAAGAGCTTAATCCGATTAGGCTATAAAAAAACTGCTGAGTAATACATAGGGTACATGGCTCAAGCCCTAAAATTTTCATACTGTAAGCAGCATAGCCAAGCAGAGATCCAACAATCAAGAAAATGATTAAATGGATTTGACGTGCTGAAAAGTTACTTATTAATAAGTTCATCAATATTTCTCTGCTTTATTCCTGACCAAACCTGGCAACTCTCTCTGGGTCATCGAGCTTAGGACTTGAAAAAAACTCATTTACCATAGGTATAAAAAACTCCAATGTCTTTGAATCGTAATTGGGATCAAAACAGTTTTGATCATAATCATGACAAAACCTTACTGCTTCAGCATACCACGGATTATCAATAAATGCCTCTCTGGCATTTCTATCACCGCCTGAGTGATGAGCATAATAGTACATCTGAAATACTCCATGATGCTTAATAATCCAATAGATTTTCTCGGAAACAAATGGCCTTAGAATAGCAGCGGCCATTTCAGAATGCGAGTATGGTGCAAGAGAGTCACCAATATCATGAAATAAAACTGCCATCACCATTTCTAAATCCTCTTTAGCTAATAGTGCTCTAGTTGCACCTTGGAGAGAGTGCTCTAATCGACTAATTTGATAGCCTGATAGACTTGAATCCAAAGCCTTCAGAGCATCAATAAGCCTAGAAGGCAAGTCTTGAACATATTGAGATTCTAGTGTATCAAGGAAGGCATACTCTTCCGCTGTGCCATCCTCCATGCAAATAAAATTGACTTTATCCATGGCTAACATCTTACAGTAATATTGGCCCTAAATTCTTTTAGCGCTGTCCTTTAATAATCCGGCGACATAGTGTGAAAATGAATGTCTGATCATCATAAATATATTCTTTTTTTCACGATAGACAAAAACTGGTGCTTGTCCAAAAGTAGTTGAAACAGCTTTTCCATCTTGAAGGGACCCTTCGAGATCATAACTCATCCATCGACTCAATAGGTCAATGGTTTTATCGCCTCTAAACTCAAGAGTTCCATATGCAGCTGAATTGTTTGTGATAGAAATACCAAGAGGAAGTTTATTAGTCTTCTCTTCAATTTCCAACATTTGCTGAGCGCTTAGGGAGATCCAAAATTCATCTGGACTGACCCAAAAGCATTTTAAATCTGAATCACCAAAGGTCGCTAGTAGTGGCTCAGGAAGCTCTATATTAAAAATATCTTTTGCTACTTTGATATTCATTTTAGAGTCTTTAGATGTTCTTAAAATGAGTAGAGATTGATCTATCACTTCTTGACAACTGACGCCTTCCTGGTTGACTAAAAAGCCTTCTTCGTCAATTAGTGTATTGAAAGTTGATCTGAATTCTGGTTCCATATTCTCATGACTACTATTTTTACTCATTGCCATCTACCTTTTCTCCATTAGTATCATAAAAGACACTACTTGAAACTTCACAAGGTATCTCCTTAAGGCCCTGCTTTTCCTGAACAATCTTCACAAGGACAGTCTCAGACATTTTTGAAAGTCCACCTTTAAGTTGAGCTAATGCAATTGATCTTCCAAGAGCTGGGCTGTAGTAGCTTGAAGTTACATAACCAACAGAGACGCCCTTATTATTAATAATATGTGCTCCCTCAGGAAGCACAACCTGATCATCTTTGGTTAGAAGGCCAACTAATTGCAATCTATCTTCCGATTTTAGTGCGGATATACTAAATGAACGACGCCCAATATAAGAAAAAGGCTTATTCTTTGCTAGAATCCAGTTCATATTAACATCCATCGGCGTCATTGAACCGTCTGTATCCTGCCCCACTATAATGAAGCCTTTTTCAGCCCGCAAAACATGCATTGATTCAGTTCCATATGGGGTGATGTTCCATTCCTTACCTTCACGAGCAACCTCATCCCATATAAAACGCCCAAAGTTTGCTTCAATATTTATTTCATAAGCAAGCTCACCAGAAAAGCTGATTCTCATAATTCTTGCTTTAACACCACAGACAGTTCCCGGGCGCCACTGCATAAACTTAAAATTTTTGCTGTCAAAATCAACATCTGAACATAACTTTTTCATCAATTTGCGCGCATTCGGCCCAACCACAGCAACTGTTGAAAACTGATCTGTTACACTACTTAGATGCACATCTAAATGACTCCACTCAGTTTGAAGCCACATTTCTAGTGTCGAATATACACTTGCAGCACCACCTGTTGTAGTTGTCATAATAAAATGGTTGTCATTAATGCAAGTTGAAACACCATCATCAATAATCATTCCTTTCTCATTGCACATGAGCCCATAGCGACAGCTACCTGGTGCTAACTTCATCCATGCATTGGTGTAGACTCTTGATAAAAATTCTCTAGCATCCTTACCTTGAATATCGATTTTTCCAAGAGTTGAAGCATCCATCATTCCGAGTGAAGTTCTAACAGCACGACACTCTCTATTAACGGCTTGATGCATGTCCTCACCATCTTTTGGATAATACCATGGCCTATACCACTGCCCAACCACTTCAAATTCAGCACCGCTATTGACATGTGAGTCGTGAATTGTTGTGAACCTTTGTGGATCGAAAAAATCCCCTAATTCTCTTCCAGCCATCGCTCCAAAATCAACACCCGTATAAGCTGGTCTAAATGTGGTCGTGCCGACTTCAGACATAGGCGCATCAAGAAATTCTGCGGCTACAGCAATACCATTAATATTTCCAGTTTTTCCTTGGTCAGTTCCAAAGCCCATTGCAGTATATCTCTTAATATGCTCTATTGATTGGTATCCCTCTCTAATAGAAAGTGAAACGTCCAAAGTAGTGACGTCGTTTTGAAGATCAATAAAAACTTTTGGCTTATTGAGAATTTCAAGTGGAGTAAAAAACTGATCAACATTGAAGTAATTACGGCTTTGGTTAGTAAGTTTTTGTGGATTGACTTCATTATCTTCACCCAGAGAGAGCAGAGTTAATTGTGCTTTATTCTTTGCATCAGCTATTGCATCTTTCCAGAACCCTATAGAATTTACAGCTCCACATAATTGTCTATTCTTGCGATCTTTTTGTGCCAAGAATGATTGTGAATTTTCATCAAAATATGTTTTTCCACCGCAATGACAATCTAAATGCACTACCGGATTAAATCCTCCAGACGTTGCTAATAAATCGCAATTTAAAGTTTGAGTATCTCCAGTTACCCTCCATTTTGACTTCCAATGTGGAGGTTTAGCTTGCATTTCCACCTTAGAGATTTCAATACCAGTAACTCTACTTTTGCCTTTTGCTTTAAGAATAGCAAAACCTTGAAAAACTTCTATTCCTAAATTTTTTGCCTCTAAAACAATTTCACTTTCGACGCCAGATGCTCTAACGTCAATGACCTTAGACTCAATATTATGTTTTCTTAAATCAATTGCGGTATTGTAAATACTGTCATTATTACCATATAAAACAATTTCTTTTCCTGCAACTACATTGAATTCGTTTACGTATCGTCTTACAGACTGACTTAACATAATATTTGCCAAATCATTTGTCTCAAACAACATAGGGCGCTCATGCGCTCCTGTCGCCAAGATGACTTCTTTAGTCCTAATCTTATGGAGTACTTTTCTTGCAGACTGAACGCCCTCTTGAATCATGGACTGGCCAGTTCCAATAGTCTGCAATACTTCAATATAGTTATGGTCATACCATGCATAAGCAGTTGCAGATGTTAGAATTTTTAGCCTAGAGCCTGCTTCATCTCTATACTTTAAAAGTCTTTCTTTAGTTTCTTGATACCAAAGAGTTGCAGTTTGATCAGTTGTAAATTCATTGGTTAATTCACCACCTAAATTCTCTCGCTCATCCACCAAGATAACTCTGGCTTTCTTTGAACTAGAAAGAACCTCAAGTGCGGCGCTCATTCCTGCAGCACCACCGCCGATTACGAGCACCTCGGTATGTTGAAAAATATGATCATAAACATCTTCGTCAATCTCTGAAGGCGCTTTTGAGAAGCCTGATAATGACCTGAGACGATCCTCAACAATTGACCAAACCTTCTGCTTAATAAAGGTTTTATAGTAGAAACCAGCTGGCATAAAACGATGCAGTGGCTTAATCATTGCACGAAAGTCAATCGAATGCGGGTTGCTTGAACTGACCGCACTTAAGCCATCATAAAGCATGATTTCAGTTGCCTTCATATTAGGCGTATATCTGCCACCAATTTCAAGCGAAACTAGGGCGTTTGGCTCCTCAACTCCAGCACCAATAATGCCTCTCTTTCGTCCGTATTTGAAACTTCTTGCATAATATAAAACATTGTTGGCAATTAGGGCTGATGCTAAAGTATCGCCTTTGAAACCCTTGTAGGCTTTATTGTTAAAAACGAAGCTTAAGGGCTGGTTGAAATCGATAAGGCTGTTTGAATGTTTCTCTATTCTCATGACGCGTTCTCGCTATCTATTTCCTCAAAAGTCGCAACCTCGATAACTTCGTGACTAATGGTAGATCTTTTAACTAAAAAATATTTTCGACACCCAGAAGTATGTACCCATTGCTCCCAGTGGTCACCCTTTAAATTAGTCCTATAAAATACATAATCAGCCCATTCTTCATCACTTAAGGCTTCAGGATTTTCAGGTCTTGCTATAAACGCTTCTCCTGCAGGTGAAAATTCATTTTGGTCTCTAGGTTCTTTGCAATATGGACAGTGAATTGAAAACATAATATTACCTTCAAATAAACTAGTGGGCTACGCCAGCAGCGCCATGCTCATCAATCAGAGCACCCGTTGTAAAGCGATCAATATGAAATGGCACAGCTAAATCATGCTGCTTGTCTTGAGCAATTGTATGAGCAAAAACATTGCCTGACCCAGGAGTGGCCTTAAAGCCCCCAGTACCCCAACCGCAGTTGAAATAAAGCCCCTGAACCTTTGTTGGGCTAATCACAGGACAGGCATCAGGACAGACGTCCACAATTCCTCCCCACTGACGGTTCATACGAACTCTAGAAAAAATTGGAAATAATTCAAGAATTGCTGCAGCACAATGTTCGACTATTTTCGCACTGCCTCGTTGAGCATAAGAATTATAGCCATCAATGCCAGCGCCAATAACTAGGTCACCCTTGTCGCTCTGACTAACATACCCATGAACAGCATTGGACATGACAACAGTATGGAGAATTGGCTTCATTGCCTCCGAAACGAAAGCTTGTAATGGATGACTTTCTACAGGTAATCTCAATCCAGCCATTCTTGCTATGACAGATGAGTGGCCAGCACTAACGCATCCTACACGGTCTGCCAATATATCGCCCTGAGTAGTTTTAACTCCTTTGACGCGACCCTCTTCAACTTCAATATCAATTACTTCACAGTTTTGAATAATATCGACACCAAGGTTTGATGCAGCGCGAGCAAACCCCCAGGCTACACCATCATGTCGAGCAACCCCTGCACGAGCCTGAAAAGAAGCACCCATAATTGGATACCTGACATTTTTTGATGTATTAATTATTGGAATTTGTTCTTTGATTTCTTTGTGGTCAACAACTACAGCATCGACACCATTTAAAACATTTGCATTGACTCTTCTTTCAATATCCCTCATGTCCTGGAGTGTATGTCCAAGATTGTATACACCTCTTTGACTAAACATAACATTGAAATTTAAATCCTCACTTAATCCCTCCCAAAGTCTCATTGAGTGTTCATAAAGACTGGATGCTTCATCTCTCAAGTAATTGGATCTAATAATTGTCGTATTTCTTCCAGTATTACCTCCACCTATATAGCCCTTCTCAACTACAGCTACATTAGTAATACCGCACTCTTTAGCCAAATAATAAGCTGT
>Ga0228626_1000478_pt1 | contig 17893 bp, 15 predicted proteins | sample 31DmetaG_FD_183028 | JGI IMG/M metagenome (GOLD analysis project Ga0228626, IMG submission 183028) | Seawater microbial communities from Monterey Bay, California, United States - 31D | ecosystem: Environmental > Aquatic > Marine > Coastal | place: USA: California | collected 2016-10-26
TTTTGAAAATTTCAAGTCTCAGCTCTCAAGTCTCAGCTCTCAAGTCTCAGCTCTCAAGTCTCAGCTCTCAAGTCTCAGCTCTCAAGTCTCAGCTCTCAAGTCTCAGCTCTCAAGTCTTCTGATCCTAAACGTTGATCGAGATATCAACACCTGCTGGGAGGTTGAGCTTTTTAAGCTCGTCCACGGTCGCAGCGGTTGGCTCGACGATGTCGATCAGGCGCTTGTGTGTGCGGACTTCGAATTGGTCCATGGACTTTTTGTTAACGTGCGGAGAGCGGTTAACTGTCAACTTACCAACGTGAGTTGGAAGTGGTACTGGGCCAGAGACGCGAGCGCCGGAGCGCTTTGCAGTTTCAACGATGTCTGATGCAGACTGGTCGATGACGCGATAATCGAAGCCTTTGAGGCGGATACGGATACGTGGTGAGCTCATATATTGTATTTGGTTTGGTTAAGTTGGATTTTTTGAAAAAAATCAGTTTTTAGTTAAAAGTTGTTGGTTGTTCGGTTCTTAAAGTCAGGTCTCAGCTCTCAGGTCTCAGGTCTCAGGTCTCAGGTCTCTAATACCGACCCCGGGTGGAGGTTTCTAGGATTGAGTTAACCACATTCGGCGGCACTTCTTCAAAGCACTCAGGCTCCATGCTAAAGGAAGCACGGCCTTTGCTCAATGAACGCATGATCGTCGAATAGCCGAACATTTCCACCAGGGGAACGAGGGCCGAAATAGAAATAAAGGAGGGCTTCGCATTGATATGCTGTATCTGCCCACGCCGGCGATTCAAATCGCCCATGATATCGCCCTGATAATCCTCAGGCGTCTCGACTTCGACATGCATGACCGGCTCCAGCAGAATGGGAGTGGCTTTTTCCATGGCATCACGAAACGCGAAGATCGCTGCCATTTTAAATGCAATTTCTGAGGAATCGACATCGTGGAATGAACCGTCAAACAGTGTGACTTTACAATCGACCACTGGGTAGCCTGCGACTGTGCCATTACATGCGGCTTCGCGTAAACCATCCATTGCTGGTTTGATAAATTCTTTGGGTATCACGCCACCAGCGATTTTGTCGACGACTTCAATGCCTGAGCCGCGCTCGAGTGGCTCAAGCTGTATGCGAACGTGGCCGTACTGCCCCTTGCCACCAGACTGACGAACGAACTTACCCTCGCCCTCAGACGGAGTCGTCACTGTCTCGCGATACGCGATCTGCGGACGACCAGCCTCGGCGCCGACTTTAAATTCACGGAAGAGACGATCCTTAATAATCTCGAGGTGCAGCTCCCCCATCCCGGCGATTAATGTCTGCCCAGTTTCTTCGTCGGAGCTAACAACAAATGTCGGGTCTTCTTCGGCAAGACGCTGTAAACCAAGTGCCATCTTCTCCTGATCAGCAGTGGTTTTAGGCTCGATCGACATCGAGATAACCGGCTCTGGAAATGTTGGTGGCTCTAGGCGCACGTCAAAGCCCTTAGTGCACAGTGTGTCGCCAGTCACGACATCGCGCGCACCGACCAGCGCACAGATGTCGCCGGAGTATGCCGTATCAATATCTTCACGGGCATCTGCCTTCATCACGAGCAAGCGTGAGATACGCTCAGTCTTGCCCGTGCGCGGGTTGTGTAGCACCGATCCCTTAGAAATCGAACCCGAATAGACACGAAAGAAAACCAACTTACCGACGTAGCCATCGTTCATCAACTTGAACGCGAGCCCAGCAAGCTTGGCACTGTCGTCGGGCTTAATCTCGACTGGGCGCCCCTGCTTGTCCTCACCTTCCATCGGAGGCAAGTCGAGTGGTGATGGCAAATAATTAACGACAGACTCCAGTACAGACTGCACACCCTTGTTCTTGAAGGCGCTGCCTGGCATGACTCCACAGAACTCAAGTGAGATGGTTGCGGTGCGGATTGCAGCACGGATATCATTCGCGGTAAGATCCTGACCTTCGAGATATTTATCTGCCAGACCCTCGTCAAAATCAGCGAGTGCCTCGATTAGTTTTTCGTGATATTCACTCGCTTGGTCGACATACTCGTCAGGAATATCAGTTATTTCAACCGACATGCCTGACTCATCCGCACTGTCATAAATAATCGCCTGCATGGAGGCGAGATCGATCAGTCCCTTAAAGTCCTCTTCAGCACCAATAGGAATAAAGATCGGGTGCGCATTCGCACCTAAGCGCTCGCGCATGGACTCGATGGCCGCGAAATAATCTGCGCCCGTGCGGTCCATTTTGTTTACAAATGCAATGCGCGGCACATTGTATTTTGTCATTTGACGCCAAACCGTTTCGGATTGCGGCTGGACGCCAGCGACGGCGCAAAATACGCCGACCGCGCCGTCGAGCACGCGCAGCGAACGCTCTACTTCAGCGGTAAAATCGACATGCCCTGGGGTGTCGATAATATTGATCTGGTTCTGAATGCCGGCATAAGGGCCGTGCTGATTCGTCCAGTTACATGAAATTGCGGCGGAGGTAATGGTGATACCACGCTCGCGTTCTTGATCCATCCAATCTGTAACCGCGCTCCCCTCATGTACTTCGCCCATTTTGTGGACGACGCCTGCATAGAAGAGGATGCGTTCGGTGGTAGTTGTCTTACCCGCGTCAATATGTGCAGCTATGCCGATATTACGCGTATGCTCCAAGGGGAACTTACGCTTCGACGAGTTTACACTGGCTGACATAGTCGCGGACATTGAAAGGAAGAATGGAAAAGAACAAGGGGGCGAAGCAGGAGTCGAAACTACCAGCGCAGGTGAGCAAACGCGCGGTTTGCTTGAGCCATGCGGTGTGTTTCTTCCTTCTTCTTAACGATCGCGCCGGTGTTGTTGTAGGCATCGACGATTTCGTCAGCAAGTGCTTCGTTCATAGGAACGCCCTTGCGTTTGCGAGCAGAAGCAACCATCCAACGGAAGGCTAGGCTTTGCTGGCGCTCAAAAGAGACTTCGACCGGTACTTGATAAGTCGCACCACCGACACGGCGGCTCTTCACTTCAAGCTTTGGACGTGCATTCTCGAGTGCACCCATGACCAAATCAACAGGATCACCCTTGCCGATTTTTTCGCTCACACGCTCGAAAGCGTTATATACGATGCGCTGAGCCACAGTGCGCTTACCGCGCTCCATGATCATGTTAACGAGATTGGTAACCAGTTCGCTATTATAGCGTGGGTCAGGAATGATTGGGCGTTTGACGGCTTGTCTACGACGTGACATAATAAAATACGTTTAAAGATTAATCCGCGGTTACGCCTTAGGACGTTTAACACCGTATTTGGAACGGCTGCGGCGGCGCTTTTCAACACCCACACAGTCAAGTGTGCCACGCACGATGTGGTAACGAACACCTGGAAGGTCCTTTACACGACCACCACGGACAAGAACGATGCTGTGCTCCTGGAGGTTGTGACCTTCATCGGGAATATAAGCGATGACTTCGATTCCATTAGTCAGGCGAACTTTTGCCACCTTACGGATAGCAGAATTCGGCTTTTTAGGTGTACGTGTCATGACCTGGACACAGACGCCGCGGCGGAATGGATTAGCGCGAAGTGCGGGTGACTTCGTCTTCTCCTTCTGCACAATACGCGGATTGCGGACGAGTTGATTAATTGTAGGCATTGAAAATTTGAATCGCTGGATTTTGAGAAAGACGGCGAAAGTAGCGTTTTGAAAAAGCTGTGCAAGAATTATTCTTGCATTTTTTTCGCCGTCTGAATCGCGCTGCTTCGAGATTAATTATGTTTGTGATTAAAAGGGGCGAGCGGCTGGTGATCCGCTCGCCCCGATTTAAAGGATGAACGGATTAGCTAGCTTCTTCGCCTTCGGCGTTTTCAGCGGTAGCTGCTTCTGTTTCAGCGGTGGCTTCCGGGGCAGGAGCGACGACTTCTTCAGTCGGCTCCGGAGCTGGGATCGACACACCTTCGACTAGCTTTGCAGCTTCCTCAGGTGAGAGCTTCTCAACTTCTGCGCCAAGTGTATCGATACGTAGGTTACGGTATACTGGCAGACCTGTTCCGGCTGGAATAAGGTGACCCATGATGACGTTTTCCTTGAAGCCCTTCAGCGAGTCAACCTTACCCAATGTAGAGGCGTCGGTGAGGACACGTGTGGTTTCTTGGAAGGAAGCAGCCGAAATGAACGACTCAGTCTCAAGCGACGCCTTGGTGATACCGAGGAGCACTGGCTCACCCTCTGCAGGCATACCACCGGCATCTTCGATATGTTCGTTCGCACTCATGAATGTGAATCGGTCCACCTGCTCACCCCAGAAGAAATCAGAGTCACCTGGATCAGTGATGCGGACCTTCTTGAGCATTTGCGAGATGATCACCTCGATGTGCTTATCATTAATAGTCACACCTTGTAGGCGGTAAACCTTCTGAATCTCAGCGATCAGATAATCCTGCACAGCCGATGGTCCGAGAATGTCGAGCACTTCGTGTGGATCCGCACCACCCTCAGTGAGGTGCTGGCCGCGATGCACAAGATCACCGACTTGGACAACCAGATGCTTGCCGTGTGGGATGAGGTGCGCCTCTTCTTGATCTGTTTCCGGATCAGTAACGAGGAGCTTCTTCTTGCCACGGACAGTGCCATCGAGCGAAACAATACCGTCGATCTTAGCCATTTCGGCGGCTTCCTTAGGACGGCGAGCTTCGAAGAGCTCCGCAACACGTGGTAGACCACCAGTAATATCCTGTGTCTTAGACGCTTGACGAGGCGTCTTCGCGAGCATCGTACCCGGTGCAATTTCGTCGTCTTCATTGACGGCGACCTGCGCACCCGTCGGAATCGCATAGGTTGCAATCACCTTACCAGCATCGTCGAGGATCTCGACTTGCGGGTTGAGGTCTTCCTTGTGCTCGATCACGACAGTCGCGATACGGCCCGTGGACTCGTCGAGTTCGCGCTTCACGGTGACCCCAGGGATCATTTCGTGGAAGCTAATACGACCAGCCTTTTCGGAAAGAATCGGAATATTGTGCGGATCCCACATTGCCAGGATGTCGCCCTTATTGATGCTATCACCATCAGCAACGGTCAGAACCGATCCCACTACGATCTTGTAAACTTCTACTTCACGATCATCCGCATCCACGATCTGGACGGAGCCAGTCTTGTTCAGCACGATGTTTGCGCCATCAGCAGTTTGCACGATACGAAGGCCACGGTATTTCACCTTACCTCCATTACGGATCTTAATTTCAGGATTCTTCAGAACACCCGACGCGATACCACCAATGTGGAAAGTACGCATAGTCAGCTGAGTACCCGGCTCACCAATCGATTGAGCAGCGATGATACCCACTGCAGAACCACGCTCAACCATCGCATTTGTTGCTGGGTTGATCCCGTATTCCAGAGCTGTAATGCCGACTTTCTTACGAGTTGTGAGTGATGAGAGAACCTTAATCCGCTCAACACCTACGTCTTCAATCTTCTTCGCAGCTTCTTCAGAAATCAGCTCACCGTTCTTGACGATGATTTCATCTGGGTTGATTGGATTGCGCACATCATTAGACGAGCAACGGCCAACAATACGGTCGTAGAGAGAAACGATTTCGTCGTCACCTTCATAGATCGCGTGCTTCCACACACCATCACGATTGCCGTCATCATATTCTTCGATGATGCAGTCCATCGCGACATCACAGAGCTTACGTGTCAGATAACCAGCATCCGCAGTCTTAAGCGCGGTATCGGCAAGACCCTTACGAGCACCGTGTGTGGAGATGAAGTATTCAAGAACGGAGAGACCTTCACGGAAGGAAGAGAGAATCGGACGTTCGATAATTTCACCGGACGGCTTAGCCATCAGACCACGAGTACCGCAAAGCTGACGAACCTGCTGCTTGTTACCACGAGCACCAGAATCCATCATCAAGTAAACTGGATTCACAGACTCCTTACCACCATTGCTCTTAAGTTCTTCGAACACGGCCTTGGCGATTTCGTCTGTCGTTCCTGTCCAGATATCGATGATCTTATTATAACGCTCACCTTCGGTGATGATACCCTTGCTGTATTGACCCTCGACTTCTTCGATCTTAGCCCGAGCCTCACCAACAATCGCTGGCTTGCTTGGCGGAATAATCATATCGTCAATACCGATAGAGACACCGGCACGTGTAGCGACCTTGAAGCCCACATCTTTTAGGATGTCGAGTGTCTCAACCGTGCGTGCTTTACCGACAGTCTTATAAGTCTGCAGAATCAAATCACCCAACTTGCTCTTCGGCACTGGGAAATTAATGAAGCCGAGCTCATTTGGCCAGATAGTGTTGAAGATCACGCGACCGATCGTGGTGCGAATAAACTTCTTTTCGGTGTTACCATATGGAGTCTCTTCCTTGCCGAAGTCAGGATTGATGTAGTTAATCCAATCGTGGTCTTTAAACGCACCATCAGCAACCGCTGTTTCAACTTCGTCAGCGTCAACCAGCATGGCGAGGCGCTTCCCTTCGACTGGCTTCTTAGGTGGATCCAATGTGAGGAAGTACGAACCGAGCACGATATCCTGCGACGGAGTCAGGATAGGATTACCACTGGAAGGCGAGAAGATATTATGCGTCGCCATCATGAGGGTCTTCGCTTCCATCACTGATTCAAGTGACAGAGGCACGTGGACCGCCATTTGGTCACCGTCGAAGTCGGCATTATATGCAGTACAAACGAGCGGGTGCACACGGATCGCATCACCCTCAATTAACACCGGCTCGAATGCTTGAATCGAGAGACGGTGCAAAGTAGGCGCACGATTCAAGAGCACTGGGTGCCCCTTAGTGACTTCTTCAAGAATATCCCAAACCTCTGGTGATTGCTTTTCGATCATCTTACGCGCACCACGCACGGTGTGCACGAAGCCGAGCTCCTTGAGGCGGCGAATGATGAATGGTTCGAAAAGAACGAGCGCCATCTTCTTCGGAAGACCACACTGGCTCAGCTTGAGTGAAGGACCCGAAACAATCACGGAACGGCCCGAGTAATCCACGCGCTTACCGAGAAGATTCTGACGGAAGCGACCTTGCTTGCCCTTCAACATATCGGAGAGTGACTTAAGCGGACGGTTGCCAGCGCCAGTGACTGCACGACCGTGACGACCATTATCAAACAGCGCGTCCACAGCTTCCTGCAACATGCGCTTCTCATTATTAATGATTACGTCTGGAGTCTTCAGCTGAAGCAGATTCTTCAGACGGTTGTTACGGTTGATCACACGACGATAAAGGTCGTTCAAATCAGAGGTTGCGAAACGACCACCTTCGAGCGGCACGAGCGGACGCAGGTCTGGTGGAATCACAGGAAGCACTTCGAGCACCATCCACTCAGGACGTGTGCCGGACTCCATGAAGCCTTGAATTGTCTTCAAGCGCTTGGAAAGCTTCTTCTTAATCTGCTTTGAGCGTGTCGCGTGCATTTGCTCGTGGAGCTCAGCAACTGTGGACTCAAGCTCTACGCGTGAAAGCGCATCGCGCACCGCAGCAGCACCCATACGAGCGACGAAAGAATCTTCACCGTACTCATCTTGAGCTTGCAGATACTCCTGCTCGGTAAGGAGCTGGCGCTCTTCGAGTGGAGTCTTGCCCGGATCAATCACGAGGTAATTTTCGTAATAGATGACGCGCTCAAGGTTACGTGCGGTGATGTCGAGGAGCAGGCCAAGGCGACTCGGCATACTCTTCAAGAACCAAATGTGTGAAACAGGGACGGCGAGTTCGATATGGCCCATGCGGTCGCGACGAACGCGAGACACGGTCACTTCGACTCCACAACGGTCGCAGATCACACCTTTATATTTGATCCGCTTGTATTTTCCACAAGCGCACTCGTAATCGCGCACAGGTCCGAAGATACGCTGGCAGAAAAGACCACCTGGCTCCGGCTTGAATGTACGGTAATTGATTGTTTCAGGATTCTTCACCTCACCACGAGACCATTCACGAATGGCCTCTGGGGATGCGACAGATATGCCGACCTGATCGAAGGACTTAGTGGCTTCATAGCCAAGGATGTCGCGTGCTACTTCAGTGCTCATTTAATAAAACCTTTTTTTGAAATTTGCGTTTATACGATATCCTTATGCGTCTAGCATGTTACGGGCAGCGAACTTGCCTTCCGAACTAAGACGAACATCTAGACAGAGACTTTGGATTTCCTTCATCAAAACGTTGAACGATTGAGGCGTGCCTGCCTGCAAACTATTGTCACCCTTAACCAGTGACTCATAGATGCGTGTACGGCCTGCGACATCATCGGACTTAACGGTGAGAAGCTCCTGCAGTGTGTAGGCTGCACCATAAGCTTCAAGGGCCCAAACTTCCATCTCCCCGAAACGCTGACCACCGTACTGTGCCTTACCACCAAGCGGCTGCTGAGTGATGAGGGAGTATGGACCAACCGCACGAGCGTGGATTTTGGATGCCACCAAGTGATTCAGCTTCAGCATATACATGTAACCGACCACGACTTCTTGAGCTAGCGGCTCACCAGTCTGACCATCATACAATACACTCTTACCAGTACTCGGTAGATTCGCTTCCTCAAGGTACTCACGTACTCGGGTTTCGCTGATACCGTCGAACACTGGAGTCGCCACCTTAATGCCGAGCTTCTTACAAGCCCAACCCAGGTGAGTCTCAAGGACCTGACCGACGTTCATACGAGACGGAACACCGAGCGGATTCAAGCAAATCTCAACAGGCGTACCGTCTGGCAAGTGCGGCATGTCTTCTTCAGGAACAACCTTAGCGACCACACCCTTATTACCGTGACGGCCAGCCATCTTGTCGCCGACCTGCATCTTACGCTTCTTCGCAATGTAGACCTTCACGCTCTTAACCACGCCTTGATCTGCATCTTCACCAGTCTCAACGCCTTCGATCTTGCGCTCACGATCATAATCGAGTTCGTCAAACTTACCTTGGTAATTACTGACGATCTCCATGATCTTGATCTTAACCGGAGATGGATCGATCTCAATATGCTTGGAAACAGCAGCGAGGCGGCGAAGCAAGGTCTTGGTAATCTTTCGATTTGCCGGAATGATCACTTCATCAGTATCACCATTCTTGACGTCGAGCGGAATCTTTTCACCCAACAGGATGTTCGACAGTGCCTCAGTGAGATCTTCACGAAGCTTGTCACTCTGTGAGCGATATTCTTCGTTGATCTTCTTGATCTGACGGCGGCGATCTGAAGCAGACAGCTGCTCCGGCTCACCATCCACACGGGCGGACACCTTCACGTCCATGATGATACCACGGACACCTGACGGTACGACCAAGGAGGTATCCTTAACGTCTGCGGCCTTCTCACCGAAAATTGCACGCAGCAACTTTTCTTCAGGAGCGAGCTCAGTCTCGGACTTGGGAGTGATCTTACCAACGAGAATATCGCCAGGCTTCACTTCCGCACCGACACGGATCACACCGTCGTGATTCAGATCCTTCAGCGCTTCTTCACCTACATTAGGAATATCACGAGTGATTTCCTCTGGTCCGAGCTTGGTGTCACGCGCAGTGACTTCAAACTCATCCACGTGGATCGAAGTGAAGATATCTTCCTTCACAATCTTTTCAGAAATCAGGATCGCATCCTCGAAGTTGTAACCATTCCACGGCATGAACGCCACGAGAATGTTACGTCCGATTGCAAGCTCACCATCATCTGTGGACGCTCCATCCGCAAGCACATCCCCCTGCTTGACTGGTTGGCCCTTAGCAACGATTGGCTTTTGGTTGAAGCATGTGCCGGCATTCGAACGCATGAACTTACGAAGGTTGTAGACGAAGATGCCCTTCTTGGCATCTGTCTTGAGCTCCTTCATTTTTGGAATTTCGCCATCCTTAGTCAGTACGATATGGTTGGCATCGACTGTGGCAATGATGCCATCGATGTCAGCAATCTCGACTGTCTTGGAGTCGATCGCTACACGGCTTTCAATACCAGTGCCAACAAACGGCGACTCGGATTGTAGCAGCGGCACACCTTGACGTTGCATATTCGATCCCATCAACGCGCGATTCGCATCATCGTGCTCAAGGAATGGAATGATACCCGCAGCAACAGAAATCAACTGCTTCGGCGACACATCCATGTAGTTCACATCTTTGCCTTCAACTTCGAGTACTTCATCGCGGTTACGGCAAGTCACACGACCAACGAAGTTGCTATTTTTATCGAGCTCAGAATTCGCCTGCGCAATCATGTGCGGCTCTTCTTGGTCGGCGTTTAGATATTCTACTTCATCCGTTACGTGACCATTCACTACCTTGCGGTAAGGCGTTTCAATGAAACCGAATTCATTGATGGTTGAGTAAAGTGAGAGCGAGTTAATCAGACCGATGTTTGGACCTTCCGGTGTTTCAATCGGGCAGATCCGGCCATAGTGAGATGGATGAACGTCACGCACCTCGAAACCGGCACGCTCACGATTCAAACCACCCGGTCCGAGAGCAGATAAACGACGCTTGTGAGTCAGCTCAGCAAGCGGATTGATCTGGTCCATGAACTGAGAGAGCTGACTACGCGCAAAAAAGTCGCGAATCACAGTGCTCAAAGCCTTCGGGTTGATCAGCTTCTGCGGGGAAATCGAGTCGACGCTCTGATCATAAAGCGTCATGCGCTCTTTGACCAGGCGCTCTGTACGAGCTAGACCGACGCGACATTGGTTCGCCAAGAGCTCACCAACTGTACGCACACGACGACTGCCTAGGTGGTCAATATCGTCGAGCATACCATCACCACGCTTGAGGCGTGTAAGATACTTAGTCGCTTCGACCACGTCTTCTGCGCCAATGACGCGGAAGTCCAAATCGGTGTCCATCGCAAGCTTCTGATTGAGCTTGTAACGGCCCACACGACCGAGGTCATAACGGCGTGGATCTTGAAAGAGGCGTTTTAGCAATGCCTTGGCATTTGCAGTTGTGGGCGGCTCACCGGGGCGAAGGCGCTTATAGATATCCTTAAGCGCTTCTTCTTCATTTTGAGTCGGGTCTTTTTTGAGGCAGCGAATGATCGCACCATCGTCGACTGTAGTGTCGATCGTGACGACCTTCTTGAGGCCAGCCTTTTCGAAGGAACGGACGATCGTCTTAGTGAGCGGCTCAAAGGCACGAGCTAAGACAACACCCTTGTCGGCATCGACGATGTCTTCGGTCAGTACAAGATTGGAGACCGAGTCGCGCTTCAATGCGTCTGCGACTGTAATTTCATCCAACTCGTAGAAAAGATTAAGAATCTCCGCATCCGAACTGTAGCCCATCGCACGTAATAGTGTCGTGAGTAGGAACTTACGGCGACGGCGACGGCGATCAAGGTAGACATAGAGCAGATCGTTTTGATCGAACTGCACTTCTAGCCAAGTGCCACGGTCAGGAATAATGCGGAATGCATGCAACACCTTACCGCTGGTATGCACACTCTCTTCGAAAGCGATACCAGGCGAACGGTGAAGTTGGCTAACAATAACGCGCTCAGCACCGTTAATGATAAAAGAACCACGCTCAGAGATCATCGGCAGTTCACCCATGTAGATCTCTTCGTCTTTGATGTGGTCTTCTTCGCGCAGGCGAAGTTTGACGTACAGCGATACCGAATACGTGACGCCTTCGCGAATCGCTTCGATTTCAGTTTCGCGTGGTGGCGTTACGTTGTAGCTGACGTATTCGAGATGGCAGCGACTGTCATAGCTCTCAATGGGGAAGACCTCGGAAAATACGGCTTCGAGACCCACTTGTTTACGTTGAGTGGGGGCCAGTTCCATCTGGAGGAATTCCGTAAAGGAATCGATCTGATTTTCAATCAGATTGGGTGGCTGGATAACTTCCTTGAGTTGACCGAAATTAATGCGTTTTGACATAGAGCGGATGTCCGATGACGGTTAAAAAGAGTGTGGTGACGAACGTGTGCCGATACGAGATCGGCTAAAAGACAAAAACAGTTAGGCAAGGCTCACCCGATTTGGGTGAGCTTACCTAACTGTGAAAATTGTGGGCTATTGAATATAAGCGAGGATGGTATCCGTTACTTCAATTCAACTTTGGCTCCAGCAGCTTCGAGCTTCTTCTTGATCTCTTCAGCTTCGTCCTTAGTAGCACCTTCCTTGAGTGGTTTCGGTGCACCTTCTACGAGGTCCTTAGCTTCCTTCAGACCGAGGCCTGTGATCGCACGAACTTCCTTAATGGAAGCGATCTTGTTATCGCCAGGAGCTACGAAGATGACGTCAAACTCGTCTTTTTCTTCTGCAGGAGCATCGCCACCCCCAGCAGGGCCAGCAGCAGCAACAGCTACAGGAGCAGCAGCGCTTACGCCCCACTTGTCTTCGAGTTCTTTAACGAGATCAGCTACTTCGAGCACTGTTTGTGCGGAGAGCCATTCTACTACTTGTTCTTTAGTGATATCTGCCATGATGTTTTACCTTTCAATTGGTTAGCGCCCCAACTGTAGGGACATTTAAGAGGGGAATTCCTCCTAACCGGATTATTTGGGTTGTAGTTGGTCTCCGACCGATGAGATCGGCGACCAAAATTTGTTGAATGATTTTAGATTATTAGCCGTTTTCTGCGCGGGCCTTTGCCTGCAGAACATTGACGAAACTTTGAGGAACTGCGTTGACGATACGAACGAAGCCAGTCGCAGGTTGTGTAAGCAGTCCGAGGAGCTGCGCACGAAGCGACTCCAGTCCCGGAAGTTTCGCAAGTACAGCGATCTCTTCTTTGGTGAGTGCCTTCTCGTTAAGGATACCGGCCTTCATATCGACCTTCTCCTTCTTCTTGAAGAACTCACCGACCGCTTTTGCGACACCGGATGGGTTGTTACCACCGACGATGATAGCAGTTTGCCCAGTGAGGTGCTCGCTGAGATCAGGGAGTTCCTTAGAAGCGGCTGCGACACCGAAGATGCTGTTTTTAATTACGTGGAACTCAGCATCGTGCTCAGAGAGTGATGCACGAAGCTCAGCAATTTCTTCCACTGTGATACGCTCGTAATTAGCGAGGTAAACGTAATCGGACTTGTCGAGGTGGGTGTTCACCTCTTCAACGAGATATTCTTTTTCGGGTCTCATGTGATGTCTGTCTCCTTAGATTTTGTTATAAGGTGCAGCGTCAACAGCGATGCCGGGGCTCATTGTAGAGCTGAGTGCGATCGTCTTGATGAACTTACCAGTTGCGCTTTGAGGGCGTGCTTCTGTGAGCGCTGCAATCGCAGCCTCAGCATTTTCTTTGACTTGCTCAGGAGTGAACGAGCGCTTGCCAACAACAATTGCGACATTAGCAGTCTTATCCATCTTGAACTCGACACGACCCGCTTTCACGAGCTTGATGCCTTCTGCGATATCGTCAGTCACGGTGCCGGACTTTGGATTTGGCATGAGGCCACGAGGTCCTAGCACACGGGCTACTTTACGGACGCTCTTCATGGCGCTAGTGGTGGAGATTGCGACATCGAAGTCAGTCCATCCACCAGTCACCTTCTCGATGAGATCTTCCAAACCGGCTTCTTCTGCGCCAGCGGCAAGCGCCTCGTCTGGATTTTCAGTGAACACAATAACGCGCACAGTCTTACCGCTACCGTGAGGAAGCTGAAGTGTGCCGCGCACCATCTGGTCACTCTTACGAGGATCGACAGTGAGATGGGCGTAGAGCTCGACAGTTTCGTCGAACTTCGCCTTCGGTAGTTTGTTTAGTAACGCAGACGCTTCATCGACCGAGTAGGTCTTTTCCAAATCAACCATTTCGGCTGATTGGCGATAGCGCTTGCTTCCCTTAATTTGCTGGGTGGCCATAGTTATTAATAGTTATTGGTTAAAAATGATTAGCCTTCGACTTCGAGGCCCATCGAGCGAGCGGTACCCGCGATGATCTTGATAGCTGCTTCCTCATCCGTCGCATTGAGGTCATTTTTCTTGATCTCAACAATCTCGAGGATCTGCTTGCGAGTGACCTTACCGACTTTGTCACGGTTTGGTACACCAGAGCCTTTTGCAATACCAGCGGCCTTCTTCAGCAGTACAGCCGCAGGTGGTGATTTAAGGATGAAACTGAAAGAGCGGTCTGCATAGACTGTAATGACGACAGGGAGGATCATACCCGCCTGGTCTTTGGTCTTAGCATTGTACTCCTTACAGAAGCCCATGATGTTTACACCCTGCGCACCGAGAGCTGGACCAACCGGGGGGGCTGGATTAGCTGCACCTGCAGGCAGTTGTAAGCGAATTTGTCCTATTACTTTTTTAGACATGGCTGTATTTAGCTTTCTTCTGTTCTCTGGACTTGCCAGTATTCAAGTTCAACAGGCGTGAATCGCCCGAAAATAGATACGGAAACCTTGAGCTTACCCTTCTCAGGGTCGATTTCCTCGATTTTACCAACTAGGTTCATGAATGGACCATCGTTGACCTTAACCATTTCACCGATCTCGTATTCAATCTTAGGCTTCTCTTTGCCTTCGGCTTCTTGGACTTGGTTGATAATGCGATCAATCTCACTCTTCTTGAGCGGATTTGGGCGATCATTACCAACAAAATTGATGACACCATGCGCTTCACGGACGAAGTACCACGGTTTTTGCAACAGGTTGCCGTCATCATCATACAGGCGCATATTAACGAAAATATAGCCTGGATAAAATTTACGCGTAATGGTCTTCTTTTTACCACTCTTTACTTCCGTTACGGTCTCGGTAGGCATCAAAACCTCAAAGACGTAGTCCTCCATCTCCTCGACAGCTATAAACTTATCGAGGTACTTCTTCGCCTTACCCTCTTGATTAGAAAGAGTTTGAATGGCGTACCAATTGGGACCTGAGAATGAATTAGACATATTTACGTCTGGATCTTAAAAATTTAAAAGTGCCGGAAATCGACAAAAGTTTGGCGAAGTGCTACTGTACCCAAGAGGTTAGAAGCTCCACACCATTCATAAGCGAAAAGTCGGTGAGTGCGATAAAGGAGCCAAGAATTGCAGTTGCGAGCAGGACAACGATCGTCGAGTCGCGCAGTTCAGCCTTGCTTGGCCATGAAGCCTTTTTGAGCTCGGTCATCGTCTCTTTGTAGAAAAGACGGATGCTTGTGAATGGATTTTTCATGTATGTAACAAAGTGGCAGGAGAGGAGGGACTCGAACCCCCAACTTACGGTTTTGGAGACCGTTGCTCTACCAATTGAACTACTCTCCTGTGTATTTTTGGACTTGAAGTTCTGATTTAGACAGCAAAGCCGAGGGCCCTATTGGAGCCCTCGGCAGAAACTGGAATCGATCTATCTTAGATTACTTAGTCACCTCAGTGATGCGACCGGCACCAATGGTGCGGCCACCTTCGCGAATCGCGAAACGTTGACCTGGCTCCATAGCGATCTTCTTGCCGAGCTGAATATCAACTGTAAGATTATCACCAGGCATCACCATCTCAACACCCTCTGGGCACTTGATGATACCTGTCACGTCAGCTGTTCCGAAGAAGAACTGTGGACGGTAGCCGTCGAAGAATGGTGTGTGACGACCGCCCTCATCCTTGGAAAGGACATAAAGCTCAGCCTTCGCATCAGTGTGTGGAGTGATTGTGCCTGGAGCAGCGATCACGTGACCACGCTCGATTGCTTCCTTATCAATACCACGGAGAAGGATACCAACGTTGTCACCGGCCATACCTTGATCGAGCTGCTTGCGGAACATTTCAACACCTGTAACAGTTGTCTTCTGTGTCTCACCAAGACCGACGATTTCGATTTCTTCGCCCACCTTAACAACACCGCGCTCGATACGACCGGTTGCAACTGTTCCACGACCTGTGATCGAGAACACGTCTTCAACAGACATAAGGAGTGGCTTGTCGATTTCACGAGCAGGCTCAGCAATGTCCGCATCAATTGCATCCATAAGTGCTGTAACAGCTTCTGCACCACCTGGCTTACCTTCGAGGGCTGCAGTCGCAGAACCACGAACGATAGTGATGTCATCACCAGGGTAGTCGTATTTAGAAAGAAGGTCACGAACTTCCATTTCGACGAGCTCAAGAAGCTCTTCGTCATCTAGAAGGTCCACCTTGTTCAACCAAACAACGATGGTAGGAACACCAACTTGCTTAGCCAACAGGATGTGCTCGCGAGTCTGCGGCATAGGGCCATCCGAAGCAGAGACAACAAGGATCGCGCCGTCCATTTGTGCGGCACCTGTAATCATGTTCTTAACGAAGTCAGCGTGACCTGGGCAGTCAACGTGTGCATAGTGACGTCCTTCAGTTTCGTATTCGACGTGAGCAACAGCAATCGTCACTGTCTTAGTCGCGTCACGAACTGTACCGCCCTTAGCAATATCTGCATAGGACTTAAATTCAGCAAGGCCCTTGTCAGCTTGAACCTTAAGAATAGCAGTCGTTGTAGTTGTTTTACCGTGGTCAATGTGGCCAATTGTGCCGACGTTGACGTGTGGTTTAGTTCTTTCGAATGTTTCCTTAGCCATGATTGATGTTATTTAGTGTTAAGAGATTGTTATTTATGTTTATACTGGAGCCCTCGAGCGGGATTGAACCGCCGACCTCATCCTTACCAAGGATGCGCTCTACCACTGAGCTACAAGGGCGCATTAGCAAAGACTGTGAAAAGAGCTATTCCATTAGCCACACAGAGAGCGTGGAAAAATGAAAGTCCGCGAAAATGCTCCCCGCCACTATGCCCGTCAACACTAATTTCAAAAAAATCGACGCTTGCACGAAAGCCCTCATTTACGGGCTTTGCGCCCCCTTCGCAGACACAAAATTTCATTCACCAACAGACAGCTCACTGTAGTGAGCAAAATAACTGATCAGCCACTGGCTAAATCCAGCGAAAAACTAAGCCTCTAGGGTGTGAAAGCAAAGACAATATTGAGTACAGCCCCCACCAAAACATCCGCCACGAACTCTCTACTCGGACGCCAGTCATTGCTGGTGGCAGAGCCAACAGCCGGATTGGCAACACCATCTCTACAAACCATGGTTCACACACCTTGCGAGTGAACCCTCTCTCGAGATGTGTCGCCAGAGCGGAATTAGAGCAGATTACTGACCCAGTCCAAAGGCAGCGTGCACGACGCGCGTCGCCTCTTCAGCATCTTTAGAATCGATGCCGACAGAAATCTTAATCTCGGAAGTACTCACTAGCTGAATGTTCACACTCGCTGCAGCCAGTGCATCAAACAACTTTGCCGCCACCCCTGAGTGCGAGCGCATACCAACCCCCACCACTGACACTTTAGCAATATCATTGGCCTCAAATAGCTTACCACTCGCCTCATCTGGAAAAGAACAGGTCACCACCTTCTCCGCGCGATAGATATCCTCACGCGGGACGGTAAACGTCATATTTGCCTTACCATCACGGCCGATATTTTGCACGATCATATCGACGCTGATGTTGGCATCAGCCAACGCCTTAAACAGCTTTGCTGCTGTCCCAGGTCGGTCTGGCAAATCACTTGCAACAATCTTTGCTTGATTCTTATCCAGTGCAACGCCGCTCACGACGACGTCTTCCATAGAGGCTGCTTCTTCTTTCACAATAGTTCCTGGGTTGTTATTAAAACTGGAGCGGACTTCAAATATGACATTAAATTTTTGCGCAAACTCGACTGCACGATTTTGCATCACCTTTGAGCCACTACTAGCAAGTTCGAGCATCTCTTCGTAGGAGATCTCATCCAACTTAGTGGCATTAGGCACGATGCGCGGATCGGCCGTATACACGCCATCGACATCAGTACAGATTTGGCAAAGGTCGGCCTTCATGGCTGCTGCAATCGCGATTGCACTGAGATCTGAGCCACCACGCCCAAGTGTGGTAATCTGCCCTTCTGCTGAATGCCCTTGAAACCCGGCGAGAATTACCACTTTTCCCGCATCC